>Ga0256405_10000401_pt1 | contig 144426 bp, 112 predicted proteins | sample RumenRJG_02DNA_FD_189096 | JGI IMG/M metagenome (GOLD analysis project Ga0256405, IMG submission 189096) | Bovine rumen microbial communities from Lethbridge, Alberta, Canada - RJG_02 | ecosystem: Host-associated > Mammals > Digestive system > Stomach > Rumen | place: Canada: Alberta... | reverse complement strand
GCAATTCATACCACTTGTTTTCCAAAGCACCTCGTGGTGCTTGTTTCGTTATGCAATTATCAAGGTTCGATGCATCTAGCGTTTACGCTACATTTTTCATATTGACTTTTAATAGTTAGTCTTTCTTATCTCTTCATTCCCATTGCGATCTTTACAACCCGGTATGCACCGTCGTAGATCCCTAAGGATTTGTTTCTTATGATGTTTCCGCACATATCCGCAAGCGTCGTATCGTCATCTTTGAAAAGCTTTATCATCTGTAAAGTATGGGGAATGTCCCTGCACTCCAGCGTTCCGTCACCGATTTCAGCGGAATGGATAGCGCCCCACTGTTCGTGGCCGCCGATCCTCCTGATGAAAAGCTTCGGTACGGGGTAGAATGCGAGTTCTGAAGGTTTGGTAACGAGAACATCGCATGACCTCATGAGAAGGTTTGTCGCATATACTGCTTCAAAGATATTCTCATGGCAGAAAAGATGTATTCCTTCAACGTCTCCTTCCAAAGCATCACTGCAGAACTTCATCGTTTCTTCCCAATTATTAAAATGTGTTTTTGCTGTATCGCTTATTCCGGGAACCATTTTCTTAAGATCTTCCCAAACGTTCTGATAGTCACCGATATTTACATAGAGCGCTGCCTTGTTTCTCTTGATGTCAGGCATAAGCTCATTGATTATCGCTGCGAAGATCTCTTTCTGTGCACCTGCACCGCCGATGGTAAGAAGGAATCTTGTGGGCTTTCCTTCCGCTTTGCGTGCCAGACGGCGTGCGCAGTCATCTTCGATATTTGCAACGAGTTCATGGTCAATGTAATGACCGACATACTTAAGGCTTTCTTCAGGCATCGGATTTAAAACCTTTTTACCGTCCATTCCATTGCAGATACGGTATCCCTGATATGCATAATGGGTCTGGACCGTATGAATGCTTCCTTCAGCAAAATGAAGAGCCATGGGCCAGTTATCCGGAATTGCATTTACCACGTTTTCCATGCCGGCATGGATCGCTGCCTGGGCAGGCCATACGTGTGTAGCAACAACAGGAATGACCTTGGGCACATTTGCAAATACCGGAGCCATGAGCTCGGCATTTTTCTGGTCTGCCGCGTTATATGAAAGCTTTCTGAACCCTTCGTAGTTTAAAGGCTCCCAAACGATCTTATTAAACAGTTTGGACTTCTGTGACAGTCTTGAACCTGTCGAATACAGATCATTCTGCGCAGAGATGACCTTCGTGCATGTCGTCTGCTTATATGAATTGAGATCCATCCAGTAAGGAACATAACCCATGGAATTTGCAGCAGATGCAATGGCCATGGAGATGCGGTAGTGACCGAAGCCCATCCTGATGTTACCTACGATGATTCCCTTGTCGTTATCAAAACCTTCAGATACACCGGCATCACTGTCTCCAACCGCAATGTTCCTGACGCCCAGGATATCTCCGATGTATTCATTACCGACCACCCTTGCCGAATAATTCTTATCTGAATCGTCGCCGAACTTCCTGACATATTTAGCCTTGGACTTTACGGCCTTCTTATATACCGAATCAGACTGAACATTATTAAAGATAACTTTTGACTTTTCCATTTTTATTCTCAACTTTCTGTAATACCCGTTAAGAGTATGTCTACCACTTCGTTCAGATAATCGTTGTACTTCTTGTGTCCGCCCTTCATGACGTCCTTCTCGAAAAATCTCTCGAGCGATGCTTCCATCATCATCTTGAATATCTTGAGGTCCGCATCCTTTCTTATGATGCCTTCTTCCTTGCCCTGCTCCATGAGTTTTAATGTCGGCTCCCATCCGGTCTCAAGTCTCTTCTGAACTTTCTTATATACCTTGGGGTATTTCTCCTTTAACGGATGGAGTTCCTGGAAGTTGATGTTCCTGTATCCTTCAGGCATCGCCGACAAAAGCATTCTGATCTTTTCCGCTGTCGTATATCCCTGTGAACCGAGGATCTCCTCTTCTCTTACCTTTATGTTGTCGAAAACATAATCTGCCATCGTCTCGAACATTTCTTCCTTGCTCGTAAACTCTTTATAGATAGTTTTCTTTGAGATCTTAAGCTCATCAGCTACGTCATCCATCGTGAGCTTTAGTCCCTCTTTATTAAAGACCTGTATAGTTCCTATAAGGATCTTCTCGCGGATCCCGGTCAACTTCATATAGAAATCTCCTTCGGAAACTTGTTATAGTCTTATCAGTTTCCACCTAAATAATACCAAGATGCCCGAGAAATAGGGGGATTTCTTCGGAAACTGATTTTACAAAAATAGTTTCCGAGTATTGTGTAAAATGTGCATATGACTGTTAAAGATAACAATCTATAATCATGCTATAAACTCCCCCAAGGAGGCTTACTATGCTTGATCTATCAGTAATTGATTATAAAGACATATACTGTACGGACGAATCTGCCGCTGTCCAGAAGGACCGTTACAAAAGCGCCATATCAGAATTCACAAAAGCATTTGAGGGCACGGAACCTGAAGCAATATTCTCTGCTCCGGGCAGAACAGAAGTCGGCGGCAACCACACCGACCACCAGCACGGAGAAGTCCTCGCCGCTTCGATCAACAAGGATGCCATCGCAATAGTTTCCAAAAGATCTGATGATAAGGTCAATGTACTTGCCGAAGGCTTCGGCATGACAAACATGGAATTGGCAGATCTCGAACTACGCGAAGAAGAAAAAGGCTCTACCGCTTCCCTAATCCGCGGTGTCCTTGCTGGACTTAAAGACGGTGGCTACACACTTGGAGGATTTGATGCTTACATAACAAGTGACGTTCTGATCGGTGCAGGTCTTTCTTCTTCTGCAGCTTTTGAGACACTTATCGGAACTGTAGTATCAGGTCTGTATAATGACATGAACATAGATCCTGTTGAGATCGCTAAGACCGGACAATCCGCTGAAAACATATACTTCGGAAAGCCCTGCGGACTTATGGACCAGATGGCATGCTCGGTCGGAAATCTCGTTCATATCGATTTTGAAGATCCTGCTAATCCTGTTGTCGACAAAGTAGATTTTGATTTTTCCAAGACCGGTTATGTTCTTGCAATCACCGACACCAAAGGTTCACACGCAGACTTAACAGATGAGTATGCGGCTGTTCCTTCCGAGATGAAGAAGATAGCATCTCTTTTAGGTCACGATGTCCTCCGCCCCATAGATTTCGAAGACATATTAGATAACATCGATATGCTCAGAAAAGAAGCCGGAGACCGTGCCGTTTTAAGAGCTATTCACTTCATCAATGAGACTGACCGTGCCGGCATGGAAGCAGATGCACTTAAGAACAATGACATAAACAGTTTCATCGATCTCGTTAAACGGTCCGGTGATTCTTCTTTTAAGTATCTGCAGAATGTTTATTCAAATAAGGATATATCCGTCCAGAATGTATCTCTCGCGCTCTCTATCAGCGATATGATACTTGGGGCCGATGAAGCATCACGTGTACACGGTGGCGGCTTTGCAGGCACCATACAGGCCTTTGTAAAAAAGCAGAACGCTTCAAGATATCAAAAGTACATGGATAAGGTTTTCGGCGATGGCGCATGCGAGATACTGGCCATCAGAAAATACGGCGGAATAAGAGTTATCTGACGGAGGATATGGTCATGATAAACACATATATTACTGAACTTGTAAATTACGGAATTAAAAATGGTCTTATCGACGAGCTCGACAGGGTATATTCCGTTAACAAACTCATCGAACTGATGGGGCTGGACGAATATGCAGAACCTGAATCCGTGCCGGAAGAAAGAGATCTTCACCTTATCCTGGAAGATATGTTGAACTGGGCCTTTGAGCACGGAGTAATGGAAAGCGATACCATTGCGCAAAAAGATCTTTTCGATACAAAGATAATGGGTGCGGTCACACCTCCCCCGTCTGTCGTAATAAGCAAGTTTAACGCGCTTTTATCGGAGTCTTCAAAGGATGCGACAGACTGGTACTATGAGTTCTCCAAAGCAACGAACTACATCCGCACTGACCGCATCGCCAAAGACGTGAAATGGGTCGCTCCGACTGAGTTCGGCAACATCGACATCACGATCAATCTGAGCAAACCGGAGAAGGATCCGAGGGACATCGCTGCAGCAGGAAAAGCAAAGAGCACATCCTATCCGAAGTGCCTGCTCTGCCCTGAGAACGAAGGCTACGCAGGAACGCTTACCCACCCTGCAAGACAAAACCACAGGATCATCCCGATTACATTGGACGGCGACGAATATTTCCTCCAGTACTCGCCTTACGTTTACTACAACGAGCACTGCATAATCCTTAATAAAAAACACATCCCGATGGTGATAAACCGCTCCACATTCAAAAAGCTCTTAAGCTTTATTGAGCAGTTCCCACACTACACTGCAGGCTCTAATGCAGATATCCCGATCGTCGGCGGCTCCATTTTAAGCCACGATCATTTCCAGGGCGGTTGCTATACCTTCCCTATGGCACGTGCCGTCTACAGGAAAACATTTACCATCCCCGGATTTGAAGATCTTAACGCCGGCATCGTCAATTGGCCTATGTCGGTAATAAGACTTCAGGGCAGCGACATTGAACGTCTTGCAGACTGCGCCGGCATGATACTTAACAAGTGGAAATCTTACACTGATGAAGATGCATTCATCTTCTCAGAAACTGACGGTATTCCCCACAACGCGATCACACCGATCGCAAGAAAAAACAAAGACGGTCTTTTCGAGCTGGATCTCGTACTCAGAAACAATATCACGACAGACGAGCATCCGATGGGCGTCTACCATCCGCACGCAGAATACCATCACATCAAGAAGGAAAACATCGGTCTCATCGAAGTAATGGGACTCGCTGTTCTTCCCGCAAGACTTAAGAAAGAAATGTCACTGATCGAAGATGCCGTTTTGAGCGGCAAAGATATTCGTTCCATTGAAGAGATATCCAAGCATGCAGACTGGATCGATGAATGGAAAGACAACTACGATCTTTCTTCAGCAGAAAAGATCAACGAAGCATTAAAGATCGAGACCGGTAAGACATTCGCGAAGGTCTTGGAATGTGCGGGCGTTTATAAGAACGAAGAAGACTTCATGAGGTTTATCGCCGTTCTGTAATTCACGCGGAAGAATAAACCTTACTGATTTCCGCTCTTCCAGACGTATCCCGTCTTGATCACGGTCTCTAAATGATAGCCGGCTTTTCCAAGGGCTTTTCTGAGCTTCTTTATATGCGTGTCCACAGTCCTGTCATAGCCTTCAAAATCAGAGCCCCAGGCAATATCAAGGATCTGGTCACGCGTGAGGACAATGTCTTTGTGATCGATAAACATAATCAGCAGATCGTATTCTTTAGGCGCCAGATTAATGGCCTTTCCGTTTACGCTTACAAGATGCCTTGCCGGGTCTATTGAGATCTCATCTATGACAAGACAGCCGTTCTTGACGAGAAGCCCGTGGTATCTGCTTATCAGGGCATTAACCTTCATGAGCAGCACCTTTGTGGAAAAAGGCTTGGTAACATACTCATCCGCACCTATCTCATAGCCGGAAATTATATCGCATTCATCACCCAATGCCGTAAGGAAGATGATCGGCACATCGTACCCGGATCTGATGTGACGGCACACTTCCTTGCCATCCATGCCGGGCATCATGATGTCGAGTATGACAACGTCATACTTCTGCTTATCCGCCAAAGAACACGCATCAATTCCGTTATCTACGGCATCGATCTCAAACCCGTTTTTACGGAAGAAGACTTCAACGACTTCTCTTAATGTCACCTCATCTTCTGCAAGCAAAATCCGATACATTCTTTACATCCTTATACGTTCTGTCAGGCCGTCTCATGAGCCGGCATCGAAAACTTGAATTCCGTTCCGTTATCGCCGCTCGTGCAGCTGTAATCGGCCTTGTGGGCATCAAGGATACTCTTTACGACTGAGAGTCCGACTCCGCTGCTGCTCATTCTGTCAGTCCTTGCCTTATCCGTCGTATAGAAGATATCCCAGATCTTGTCCAGATCCTTTTTATCTATCTTAGCACCATCATTGGTGATGCTGAACTCTATTTTACGGCCGTTCCTTATAAGTTGTATCATGATGACATGATCGCAGTATTTGACCGCATTCGACATAAAATTGCTTAATACCATCTTCATCATCTCAGGATCGGCAAATACATTATACGGCATTTCATCGCGGTTAAAGGTGATCGTGATATTCCTCTCACGTATCAGTTCACAGTTTTCTGCAATAATCTCATCCGTCATTTTCTTAAGGTCAATTGCTTCACGATTGAGCTTATTGCTGCCTTCTTTTATTTTCGAGACATCAAGGAGTTTATCCACCATGTCCGACATGTGATCAACTTCGTTAACGATCCTTTTCGAATAATCCTTACGGCGGTCGTCATCAAGATAATCCCAGTTCTCAACAGTCGCTTTTGTAACCGCAAGAGGGGTCTTCAGTTCGTGCGCTATGCCTCTGGTAAGTTTCTGGTTCCTGATCTCATAGTTCATCTGGTTACGGTAAAGAACAACAAACGAGATAATGATCACGATCTCAATGACAATAAATGCCAAAAGCATAAATATATAAGTCATGACATTATCCTCAAGCACGCTCTTAAGCGGCTTGCCTGCTATGCTGTAGGATACGTGGAGATTGCCTTCTCCGGCCTGACAGATCAGCACTGAGGTTGAAGTAAATATTCCTTTTTCAGAATTAACACCGGAATTTTTTACATATGACTTTTCTCCTTCGACCGCTGCCCCGTATGCCATATCATTAAGCTTTTCGATACCGGCATCACCACGGTGGATTCCTTGTTCAAAAGAATCAAGGATAACCTCACCGCTATTTATATCTGTTATCGAAGAATAGAATCCTGTACAATCCGCGTATTCACCTTCCAGATACCGGTCCCATGATCTGACCACCGTCTGTTCAAGCTGACCATCAATGTTATTATCGTGATAGTCTATGTTTGCTGATATAAATGACAGGTTAAAGTTGCTGTTAAATTCATTTATCTTATTTCCTGTATATATAACAAATACAACCAGGAACGCCAGCAAAACCAAACCGCAGAATATTGATCCGTATCTTAAATATTGCTTCTTCATTTCGTTTCCTCATATCTATCCATTAAGAACCAGAAATTCGTTCCTTTAAACCCGCTAAAGCATCCGCACTTTGCATTATGTGCATCAAGTATGCTCTTTACTACGGAAAGCCCTACACCGCTGTTTTCAGCAGTTTCCGAACTGCCTTTATCTGCTTTGTAAAGAACGTCCCATACTTTATCCAGATCAGCTTTTTCGATTCCGGCGCCGTCATTTGTTATGCTGAACTCTATTGAATTTCTGTAGTTTTTAAGCCTTATCTTAATCGTGTGATCGCAATATTTGATCGCGTTCGTAATGAAATTATTTATAACGATGTACATCATCTCAAGATCCGCATATACCGGATAAGCATCTGCTTCTTCATCACATTCGATCGTAAAATCGATATTCTTCTCCAATATGGCTTTGCTGTTTCTTTTCTTAATGTTCTGAGTAAGCTTTAGGAGATCGACGTCTTCAAGGTTAAGCTTAACGCTGCCGTCATGAATCTTGGACAGTTCGAGAAGCCTTGTGACCATAGAAGACATATGGTCCACTTCGGATATGATCTTTTCCGAATACTCAGCACGCTTGTCTTCGCTTAAGTCTTCCCAATTATCCAGGTATCCTCTGGTAGCAGCCAGAGGTCCCTGCAGATCATAAGCAATGCCTTTTGTAAGCTTCTCGCTTCTTAATTCGAACCTCTTCTGGTTAAGGTAGAGTTTTCTTACAGCGGATATTATGACCGCTTCAACCAGAACAAGTGCCAGGACGGACAGAATATAGACAATCAAATGGTCTCTTAAGACAAGCTGAAACGGATGCAATAAACAATAGTAAGTGGCAAGATAATTACCTTTGTCAGAAACATAGATTGCCGAAGCTGTTGTAGTGAAAATTCCTTCCTCGACATTAAGACCTGCCGGCACCTTCCCGTTCATAAACTTATCAACATATGCATCACTTAACTTATGAGCTTTATTGTTTATGCCTGTATTTCCGCCCAAGGAATAGCATTCTATCGCATCAAGCCTGACTATCCACTCTTCATAAGGAACGCTTTCATCTTCATTTACAAAACCCGGCGTAGCGATATTGACTGTCCTGGTATTATCCTCATATGTATATGTCAGAGTGCCCCCATATACGAATCTTTTATCACAGCTTGCTCCTGTTATCGAGACATTGCTTACGTCCGGGAAACGGAGAGCTGTAGTCTCGTCCTTTGAAAGTGACAATGGTTCTTCGAAAATCATATAACGCGAATCACCCGGAACCAGCTGAGTCGATTTTGTCTCATATCTTTCAGAAGAGTTCTCTATAACCTCGGTCTCGCTCTCGCCATAATAATGAACTATATATATATCCTGTGATTCGAATACCACGCTGCCATTATTTCCGGTATCAACGACAGAAGAATAAAAACCCACATCCTTATTCAGATAAGACATGAATTCCCATGTGCCTAAAACATTGCATACCATTATTTCCGGATCGTCGGTAGTGCAATCCCTCATTATTGAATCGGGGTAAAGCAAAACGTTACACATTCCGGCATTTAATTCATCGATCTTTTTCTTGGAATAAAACGAGATTCCTGCCAGAAAAATTAGCAGAACCACAAGGCAATAAATTATACCGAAGCTCAGATATTTCTTTTTCATATTTTCTGTTCCTTTCCACGACAACCGTCTTTGTTCATCGTGAGTATAGAAAAAAGATGTGACCTCTTTATGACCATACAAAATCACAAACTGAACCGGACGAAATCCCGGGATGCTTTACTGACCGTTGTTCCAATGTAAACCAAAAGTGATAAAATGATTATATCAAAAATACGGAGGTACCTTTTATGGACTTAGATGTAAACAAGGCTGTAGGTGCTGCACAGGATGCATTGGGCAAGGTTGCTGCAGATGAGAACGCTAAAAAGGTAGCAAATCAGGCTATCGAGACAGTCGAGAAGAAAGTAAACGTAGACCTTCCCGATGTCGATTCTCTCAATAACACATTCGGCAAGAAGTAATTCTCATTCAAAAACAGAATAAATAAGGGCGTCTTGACATTGATATCAGGACGCCCTTTTTATATCAGTTACTGTATACACTATAAGGCCACAGCAATACAGATTAATGCTTAACGGGAGCTGCCGGTTTCCTTTGAGCGGGTGCCTTCTTTTGCTTAATGTGGTTTCCGACGATCTCGGAAACATCTGAAATGGTCATGAACGCAGATACATCTGCATCGTTGATTATCTTCTTGATAGCAGGAACTTCCACTCTCGTTATTACGCAGTAAAGGACGGTCTTTTTACCGTTGCTTACCATACCCTTGCCTTCCATCTGCGTGCATGTTCGGCCGAGCTGCGAATAGATTGCATCTGCAATATCTTTTCCGTGATCCGTAATGATCATTACAGACTTGCCCTGCTCCATTCCATTTTCGACGATGTCGATGACCTTCGATGTGATGAAGTATGTAAGAAGTGAATAAAGCGCTCTGTCAGGTCCGAACAGAAAGCCTGCCGCGCCATAGATAATGATGTTGAAGAACAATACAATCTGGCCTACGGAAAACTCTGTATTTTTCGACAGGAACATAGCAACGATCTCAGTGCCGTCCAAGCATCCGCCGTGCCTTAAGATAAGACCAACACCGACGCCCAGAAGCACGCCGCCGAATACTACTACAAGGATCTCCTGTTCCGTGACAGCCTTCATGTCTTCAAAAACGCCAAGGAAAACAGAGAACACTACCATCGCATAGATGGCTTTGATCAGGAACCTTATGCCCAGACGCTTAAAGCCCAGTATCATAAACGGAACGTTCAGCGCTATCGTAAGGATACCGAGAGGCAGTCCTGACAGCTGGCTTATGATCATCGAAATACCGACGACACCGCCGTCAAGGATAGTAAACGGAACGAGGAATTCCTCCAAAGCAAACGCAGCTATGACCGCACCCACAGTGATGAAGAACAGCGGTGCTATCCACTGTTTGAACAGGTATGCGAATGTTATCTGCTGACGCTTTCTGTGTTGTTGTCTTTCTTTCTGTGCCTGCATATCAATACTGCTTTCGTTAATAAGGAAATACGGCTTTCGATACGGCTTGCGCCGTACTTTTAGCCGTATTTCTTTGTTATTTTAACTTTAGGATCCGGCTTGGAGTACGGCCATAGCCGGACTTTCAGCCGTATCGCCCAGAACAGAGATCTGTTATTTCTGTCTGTTGAAGTTGATGAGGCATCCGTCAAGGATGATCTGACGCTCACGGTCTGTGAGGTCGCCCAAAGTCAAAGTGAATTCCTTTGTCTCATTGCCCTTGATAGCAATTGCCTTGATCGTATCAGCCTTTGTCTCGACTGCCGTTCTGATTCCCGGGAAGAGAATGTAGTCGAGGTTGGAGAAAGGCAGATCGCCCTTTTCGATGATGAAAGGCAGCATACCCCAGTTTATGAGGTTGGATCTGTATCTCTTTGTAGCATACTCGTTAGCAATGTTAGCCCATCCGCCAAGTACCTTCTGGCAGGAAGCAGCCTGCTCTCTTGCAGAACCGTCACCCGGCTTAACTGCGAAGATGCATGAACCGAATCCGATTGCTTTCTTGTCACCGTGCTCGAAAGATACGATGCTCTTTACGACCTGCATTACATCGTGGAGACCTTCTACTGCCTGGCAGGGCTTCTCGCCTGCTACGAGAGCTGCCTCAGCCTTCTGGATGTTCTTGGCGCGTCCTACGTATTCAGGATCCTTACGTGAGAGTGTGAACTCAGCAAGGCCAAGAGGATTGGATCTGTAAGAAGATGTCTCGCCTGAAGGGATAAGCTCGTCAGTTGTAGTAACGGGATCGTGGATCTCGGATACGACCTGAAGAACGAGGTTCTCCGGAAGCGCTTCCATCTTCGGCCAGTCCTTGATATTAGGTCCGAACTGGATCTCTGTGTTGGGATCTGCAACACCCTTGGAATCGAAGACTCTGTTGGCGTAGATCTTCGAATCGAATGTGTAAGCGTAGTTGTTAAGCTCGCCCGTGAACTCCGTAGCGGGTGTAAGAACGCCCTTGTTTGCTGCAGTTGCTGCGATGGATCTTGCGTCCATGAGTGCAACGGAAGAGATCTGGCCGCTCTGAACCTTTGAACCTTCTCTGTTCGGGAAGTTTCTTGTGGAGTGACGGATAGAGAATGCATTGTTTGCAGGTGTATCGCCGGCACCGAAGCAAGGGCCGCAGAATGCAGTCTTAAGGATTGCACCTGTCTCAAGGAGTGTAGCAGCAACGCCGTTCTTCACGAGTTCCATGTAGATAGGTGTTGATGCGGGATAGATGGACATTGTGAACTTATCGGAACCAATGTACTTGCCCTTCATGATGTCAGCTGCAGCGCAGATATTCTCGAATCCGCCGCCTGCGCATCCCGCGATGATACCCTGGTCTACCATGAGCTTGCCGCCCTGTATCTTGTCCTTAAGTGAATACTCGATCTTGTCGCCGAAAGAAACCTTTGCTCTCTCCTCTGTCTCAGCGATCATCTGCTCGAGATTTGCATTAACATACTCGATCTCGTAAGCGATCGAAGGATGGAAAGGCATAGCGATCATAGGCTTGATCGTGGAGAGGTCAACGAAAACAGCGCCGTCATAGTATGTAACGTCAGCAGGTGCGAGTTTCTTATAGTCGCCCTTTCTGCCGTGTATCTCAAAGAACTGTTCTGTCTTCTCATCTGTCTGCCAGATTGAAGAAAGGCATGTTGTCTCTGTTGTCATAACGTCGATGCCGATCCTGAAATCGGCAGAGAGACTTGCAACACCGGGGCCTACGAACTCCATTACCTTGTTCTTTACATAGCCGGAGTTGAATACCTTACCGATGATAGCAAGAGCAACGTCCTGAGGACCTACGCCCTTCATCGGCTCGCCTGTGAGGTAAATAGCGATTACGTCAGGCATCTTGATGTCATATGTCTGTGAGAGGAGCTGCTTAACGAGCTCAGGTCCGCCCTCACCCATAGCCATGGTACCGAGTGCACCGTAACGGGTGTGTGAGTCAGAACCGAGGATCATGCCGCCGCATGTAGCGAGCATCTCTCTTGCGTACTGGTGGATAACTGCCTGATGAGGAGGCACATAGATTCCGCCGTACTTCTTGGCAGCTGTAAGACCGAACATGTGGTCATCTTCGTTGATCGTTCCGCCTACTGCGCAAAGTGAGTTGTGGCAGTTAGTAAGAACGTAAGGAATCGGGAACTTCTCAAGACCTGAAGCTCTTGCTGTCTGGATGATTCCTACATATGTGATGTCGTGTGAAGTCAGCTTATCGAACTTGATCTTAAGCTGATCCATGTTATCTGATGTGTTGTGATCCTTAAGGATTCCGTAAGCGATCGTGCCCTGCTTAGCCTGAACCTTGTCAGCTGCCTTACCTGACTTGGCAGCAACTGCCTCAGCAGCACCGGCTGAATCTTCGATGAGTTCAGCGCCGTTAATGAGCCAAGCGCCGTTTTCGAGTGTGGAAATCATAGTAATTACCTCATTTATGCATAAATTACGCGGTTAATTATACAAGTTAGAGGCTCTTTATTCAAATAATAAATAAGGCAAAAAGATGCCGTACGTGAATCGTACAGTAAAACACCCCTCTTCACTGTACGAATTAGGTATTTTCAAGCCAAAATACGTAAATCGTACAGTACAGGAAGCAATTTACTGTATGATTTGCGTACTTACTTCACGCGCTCAAAAAAAGCCGGAATCCGAAGTGGATCCCGGCCCTCTGGAAATGTGTATTATTACTTCAACGACAGCGGTGATTCAAACCCGAGTTCACCGCAGAAGAAGCTTATGCACTTGTCTGCCGCTTCAAAATCACCGATGCTGAGCATTCTTATGACAACATCGTCTTTTATGAACGTTCCTACGGCCACACAGCCGTTGGCAGATTCATAATAGCCGATCGTATATGTGTATCCGTTAGCTGTTCCTGAAGAATACCGGTACGAGTCTTTCTTTTGCGAAAAAGCATCGTACAATGCCTGGGCTGATGCGTTATCGGCAAGCGTGATCTCGTAGATCTCAGATGTAGTCGATCTGCCGTTTGATTCAGCCGCGTTTTTGTCGATGCACATTATCAGTTCATTCGCTTTGACATCGGGAAAAGACTTCCCGTCCAGGTTAAAGATCGAAGAATACAAAGCAGTTGCTTCATCACTGTCTTTGGCAATGTAATAGACCGATGCAGAATCAAAGCCGCCCCACAGATTGATCATTTCCTGGTGATCGCCAACCTGTGTCATGCCGTAAGCTTTTGCAGCATCAAGGACATCTTTTTCTGCCTGAACTTCGGTCACAACTGAACTTTCTGCCTCTGTAACTGAAGACTCAGCGAAAATCGAACTCTCTATAGCCGAACTCTCTGTGCCTGTATCAGATTCTTCAACAGGTGCATTCGAACATCCTGCAAAACAAATAGCCGTCATAACAGTTGCCATAGCAACCGCATAAAAATTTCTATTCATAGATACCCCATTTAGTTAATGCGCACTCAATTAATCTTATTTATTCAAAGTCATTGGTGATACCAGTCCCAGTTCATTACAGAAAAACTCACAGCAATTGTTTTCCGGAACTATATTGCCACTGTTGTTAATGTAAATAACTGTATTTCCCTGTTTGTATACACCTATCGCCAGCCTTCGCGTTTCTGTCCCAACATAGCTTATTGAATATGAATATCCGTTCTCTTCGCCGGAAGAAAAGTGATCATAATCAGAAATCCTTTGGCGGGTAAGCTCATATAGCTCATTCGCTGATTCTTCGTCAATAAAAGTAATCATATGGATTTCAGTAAGGTAATTGGGTTCAGTATCATCCACCACCTCTTTGTAATCCATGCAAATAACACATTCAGTTACAAGATTTTCCGGAGACGTGCTTTCATTTATGAGATAGCTGGTCCAATACCACTTGTTAGCTTCTTCGCTATCCTTGATATCATAGTAAACTGAAGAATAATCCACTTCATCAGGTTTGGTCACAGCGAAATATTCTGCATAGGAATTGGCCTCATACATACCAAATTCTTTTGCCGTTTTACAAATCGAATCCGGATTTGAAATATCGATATCAACTGCCGGTTCTGCTGTGCTGTTCTCTGACTCCTCAACTGTAGTCTCTGTTGTATTGGTGTTTGTTTCAGCATCTGTCTCTTCAATAGAAGCCTCAGTTGTAGTAGTGGTTGTTTCAACCTCTGTTTCACTAGTTACAGATTCTGATGCAGGTGTCTGTGTGCATCCTGCAAGGCATACAGCAGACAAAGATACAGCCATTGCCTTAAGCAACAACTTCTTTTTCATAAATAGATCCTCCCTTGATAAACAAAAACCGGAGTTTTTCCGGATAACCTTATTCCTAAAAAATATTATAGATTTTCCGGACTCCCCGTTCCATATAAATCGTATGTACAAAATATACAATCCGGACTTCCGGCGCAGGGTAAACAAATAAAACAGGGGCCGCATTACGCGGGCCCCCGTCTGTTCAAAGCAATTGCTTGCCTTTAATTATTTGTTGAGTCTTGCCTCGAGAGCAGCCTTCTGGTCTTCGTAGCCGGGCTTGCCAAGAAGAGCGAACATGTTCTTCTTGTAAGCCTCAACACCGGGCTGGTTGAAAGGATTAACGGCGAGGAGATAACCTGAGATGCCGCAAGCCTTTTCGAAGAAGTAGATGAGCTCACCCAGTGAGTAAGCTGTCTGGTCAGGCATGTGGATCAGGAGGTTCGGAACCTTACCGTCAACGTGAGCAAGGATTGTGCCCTGCATTGCCTTTGCATTAACTTCGTTCATGTCCATGCCGGAGAGGAAGTTAAGACCGTCGAGGTTTGTCTTGTCGTTAGGGATCTCGAAAGTTCTTCTGGGCTGGTCGATCTGGACAACTGTCTCATACATGATCCTTGCGCCGTCCTGGATGAACTGACCCATGGAGTGGAGATCTGTTGTGTTGTCAACGCCTGCCGGGAAGATACCTCTTCTGTCCTTACCTTCAGACTCACCGTAGAGCTGCTTCCACCACTCTGTCATGTAGTGGAACGAAGGCTCATAGTTGACCATAACTTCTGTTGAATAGCCTGATCTTAAGAGGCAGTTACGTACTGCAGCATACTGATAGCAGGGATTCTCTGCCAAAGGAAGCTTCTTGTAAGCCTTGGAAGCGTCTCTTGCGCCCTTCATGAGCTCTCTGATGTCGATGCCTGCAACAGCGATAGGAAGAAGTCCTACGGCTGTAAGAACGGAGAATCTTCCGCCTACGTCATCAGGTACTACGAAGCTCTCGTAACCTTCCTTGTCAGCGAGACCCTTCAAAGCTCCTCTAGCCTTATCTGTTGTGGCATAGATCCTCTCCTTGGCGCCTTCCTTGCCGTACTTGTTCTCCATGTATGCACGGAGGATACGGAAAGCGATAGCAGGCTCTGTTGTTGTGCCTGACTTAGAGATGATGTTGAGGGAGATATCCTTGCCTTCGATGATGTCCATCATGTCTGCAAGATATGTAGCGCTGATGGAGTTACCGCAGAAAAGGATAAGAGGGCTCTTTCTTACCTTCTTTGAAGCTGCATTAGCAAAAGAGTGGCCCAAGAGCTCGATAACGGCACGTGCGCCGAGATATGAACCGCCGATACCGATTACGACGAGAACGTCAGAATCTCTTCTGATCTTCTGAGCTGCCTTGCGGATACGGGCAAATTCTTCTTTATCATAGTTTGTGGGGAGGTCGAGCCATCCGAGGAAATCATTTCCGGGGCCGTTCTTCTTGTGAAGCATATCAGAAGCGGCTTTAACCTGGGGTTCCATTCTTGCGACTGCCTCTTCGCCGCCGATGAAGTCGAGAGCGTTCTGGTAATCAAATGTAATCATTTTCTTAGTTCTCCTTACAGGTTTAATTCAAAAATCATACAGAGTATACACCCGAAAAAATCGATTTACGAGTATAATTACATCAGGATTTCATTACATTTGCCAAGGAATAAACATGTCTGATATTTCTATTGCGGAATCGAAAATACAAATTCTTTATCTCGTAGACCGTGCGCCCGGCGTAAGCTACCATCTTCTGATGGAAAAGTGCATGGAATCGCTCTATACGGACTTTTTCACGTTTTCGAGATCATATGAGGAACTGATATCAGGCAATCTCATGGATAAGAGCAGTTCCGGCGCTTTTACGGGTGATGCCGTGGGTTCTACTGAGAATCTTACTCTTACGGACGGCGGAAGGGCCGTTTTAAACGACCTTTTGTCCTCCCTCAACGCTCCTTTGCGCGCCCGTCTTGATGAGGCGGCAAGGGCGATCGTCAGCGAAATGGCTGCAAATTCAGGCATCAATGCCTCCATGGAGATTACCGAAGACGGCAAATTCCGCGTTAACTTAGGCTATTCAGGCGGCGAAAAGCCTTTCTCTGCCACACTTACAGTGGATGACGAAGCTACGGCAACAAAACTCTGCAAACAGTGGAAAAACAGCTGCACAAAGGCATCAGACGAGCTTATCAGGCTCATTCTTTCAGGTCAGAATTCCTGATCTTATCCTTTTAAATCTATCTCGACGATTATGAATTCTCCGGGCTGGAGAATGTGTCTCAGATGCTCTGTGCCCATAGCTCTCTCGTTTAAGAGCATTCCCTTGTCATCGTAACGTCTGATAATGCCGTCAGTATGACCTAACTTGTTATCGTTGATAAGGAAGCTCTGCTGGGTATTGGAAGCATTCGCGATAATGAGATACGACTTTGGACCATTATTGAAGCATGCTGTTGTAACGTTTGATACAAACGTATCGACATTCTGCGCGGACGACTGGTCAAGAGGCTCCTTGATATCAATATAGAGCTCATCGTAGCCCGTAAGACCGGTCATGAGGCCTGAGACTGTCATCATGTTGATAAACTCGCTCTTGCCCGTAAACATATCTTTATCCGTGTATTTTGAAGGGACAAAATTGATCGAGCAGTCGAAAAGCATCATCTCGGCAAAATCGGCTTCTCCCGTCAGCACAGCAGAAAGGATCTTGCCGCAGTTACTTCCGTTGGTATAAAGCTTGTTTATGTATTCTCCTCCGTTGGTGCCTGATACGACGTGAGGTGAATCGTAACGCGCGAGAACGTAACTTGTCTCGATGTTTTCAATATAAGTTTCAGTGCTGTCATTGGCAACAAGCGTGGCCTCCATCGTGTGATTGTCAGCATCAGACATCATAGTGCCGCCGTCGTAAATCATGCCGTCAAGGAATACTGTCTTATCCTTGATGTCGCTGAAATATTCAGACTGCGAGAACATTGAGATGACATAGTTTACGTAAGAAGCTTTCTGGACATCACTCTTGAATACTTTTTCGCTGTCATCGATCTCGATATAGAATCTTGTGAACTGTCTGCTCCAGGGAAGCGCGGTTCCGTTATCGATTCTCTTTCCGCCGTACTCGGAAGTAAGCGAACCGCAAAGGTATTCTAAGAGCTTATCGATATCACTCTGGTTAACATAAGGTCCGATAACCAGCCACGGTGAAGAATTGCACTGTTTTACGAACTTTAAGCTGTCTTCGAGAGATGTGGTTACGGACATTCCGGAATAATCTGAGATCGCTATGGCACCCTCACTGTATTCTGCAGTGCTTACAGTACCTTCATAGCTGTTCGATACAGAATCGGAACTCATGAGATAAAGCGAGGTCTCAGCAAAACCGGATCTTCCTATATTAAGATTATTAAGTCTGATCGCGGAAGGTTTTCCGGATGCAAGAGTATCCGCATAGTACTGCGGAATTCCTGCCGTACTGTAGCTGTCGGGACCAAGATAGAAGCTGTCGATAAGGATGGATCCCGAACCTTCAAATGCAATGCTGAGCCTTACGGAGTCAGCATAAACGATCTGATCAGTAACAGCGAAAACATAGCTGTAATACTTGTAGTTGCCGCCGAGCTGGGTAAGCTCGATTCCGTATCTTCCGAACCCGTCACCTTCAAGCCAGCAGTATGCTTTCTCGGGAAGGTTATCGGACATGGCATAGAAGCTTAATCTGTAGAACGTACCGGGAATGAAGTTATCAACTGCAAGTCCGGGGAGCGCCTGTGTAAGCGCATGAACATTGTTGCCGTTTCCGGTAAGTCTTGCGCCGCTCTTTCCACTGTAAGCCCTGTCGGTAACAGCTATAGTTGTTCCTTCTCCGTAAACATTCCATGCGGAATCATCGGAGATATCCCATTTTTCTTCACCGGAGGAAACTACCATTCCGCCTGCAGCTTTCTGCATGTGACCTGCGATAAGAATGTCATCGGAAATGATGTCCACACCTTCAAGATTGCCTTCGAGAGTAAACTCTGAAAGGATCTGGGACTTAAAGATCTCTTTGCCGGAATCGTAATAGACCTTATCGCCGTTTACACCGATGATGTTTTCGATGATGACGTTCTCGGAATTAAGTGCTACAACCTTGCCGGTAAGAAGGCTGATTGCAAAAGCTTTCTTATCTGTCGTGCCTGCGATGATGAGTCCCGAATCAGTAAGATAGACAGAATCAAGCTCGGCACCTGTGGACTTTGAGATATCTGTCTCTTCGATAACATAGTCTTCATCTCCGGTCCTGACGATTACAGCTTTGGAATTATTGATTACAAAACAGAAAATGCCCTCACTTGCGCGAGCGACAGGCGTTGTATCGTCTTTGAGCAGATTGGATCTGCCGATAAGTTCGAAAATGATCCCGTTTGAGGAAGAATAGATGTTGCCCTTGTTATCGCTTGCGATGAACTTCTCTCCGTCAGATGCGAAAGAAGTAATGCCGGAATCAGGAAGATTTGAAAGAGCCACTTTTCCGTTGTTTACGGTAACCACCTTTCCGTCACTGTAGCAGACGGCAAAAGTGGAATCGTTGCTTCCGATACCGCAGAGAGCGCCTCTGTTTTCTTCACCGGGGTCATACATAAGAACAAGGTTCTTTCCGTCCTGGGAGAAATAAACAGAACCGCTTAATGAGGCAACCACAAAACCGGTATCATTGGAATCGATCAATACAAACTTTTCGTCTGAATCAACGATGCCTGCAAGCTGGCTGTTCGTAACATCGTATATCATTCTTCCGTTAGTGGTAAGAGCAACGGCTGTATTGCCGTAAAAAGCCATATATCTTATGTGGTCTTCATCCCAAAGGCCCTTGGTATCTTTTATCTGGGTGACTATGCCGAGTCTTGCGGGCTTAAAACCCGTGATGGTTCCGGTGAACTTCTCACTCATTACACCGTCACTGTCAATGGAGATGATCCTTGCCGTATCGCCTTCACAGTTATTCGTGTCATAACCTGCAGTGGCAACGGCATCAGGAGTTAAGAAAACACTCGAATCCGAAGCACCCGCAACGAGCATGCTCGAATAGTCTGTTGAACTCTCAAATGAAGGATCCCTGATGAGATTAATGTTAGGAATAAGATCACAGTTGATTCCCGTTCCTCCGAAGGTATCTCCTGCCTTATCGGTCGTAACGGCAATCTCGCAAAGCTCTGATCTAAGTCCGAAAACTCCGACATAACCAAGAAGCATTGAGGCCATGACAAGAACGGCCGCAACAACGAGCAGCGTTACGCCGAAACGCTTTTTCTTCGTTATTCCGAATGTCAGACGGGCGTGCTTTTTCATGAGTTACCCTCACTTCCGTCTTCTGTCGTGACATCTGCAGTTTGGGCAGCATCTTCAGAAGGCTCTTCCTGAGCCTGAACTGTAACTGATATTATTTCAGACTGTGCTTTGGCTTTAGCTTCCTTCTTGCGCTTTACGATGACCAGATAAGCCATGGCAATAACTGAGACCGGCATAAACATGATGGATGTCATACTTACACCACTCCTGAATGCATTCGTACCCTCCGACGGAAGATTAAGAAATTCGAAGGACAATACCGTCGGAAGTCCTGAACCAAAGATGTTAAATACCATGTGGAGCAAGATCGGCGCTACAAGACTGTCGGTCAGATAATAGCAGGAAGCAATGATGAGGCCGCAGACGAGTGCATAACCTATATGAATTGAAAGACCGTGCATTAATCCGAAGCCGACGGCACTTAAGATGACTGCGATCCATGGGCTGAATCCTTTTCGGAGTTCGCCAAAGAAAACACCTCTGAAAGTCATCTCTTCAGTTATGGGCACGATAAAGCTCAGCGTAACTACGTAAAGGATCGAATCCCATAAAGGAATGACAACCTGGGGCACTTCGGCAAAACGGTCTACACTCTCACGGTAATCCTGGATAGCATCGCTTACGGGCTTTTGATATTGAGCGATCTTATCCGTTATTGCCAGATAAGTCGTTACGAATCCGAGCATGCCCAAACCGACAACCATCAAAGCGGCAACCTGGTCAGGCCCTAATCTGCTCATCCTGAAAACCGGCTGCTTCTTTTTGGTGCAGACCAGATTGTAGACAAACATGGCAACGAAGACCAAGATGCTGGTTGCGAAATTATAAGTTCCCCTGTAGATCTTACGGTCTATGCCAAAATAGGCGAAAACCGTGAAAACGATATATTCAAGGCAGATAAAGACAGCAAGCGCCAACGCCGCTATAAGCAATGTTCGAATCTTGATCCAGGCTTTCTGCCAAAAACTCATATTTACTTCTGATCTCCGGAGGATACTCCGTTCTTAGCTCTTGTTTCAGGTGCCTGCGCTCCGTAGTACCTTCTCATAAAGAACACGAAAGCCTTCTCAAGCTCTTCGCCGTCCTTTATCGAATAGTAGACCCTGTCGCCGTTCTCACCTATCGCCGTGCGCATGATTACAAGCTCCGGCTTGGAATGGCTTCCGTCATCAGGCACGTAATTATACATGACAACATACTCTGTCTTCATGAGCGTGAACGAGTCGATGCGCGACATGTAGTAATCCTTCTTGCTGTAAGGATCCCTGAGCACGATCAGCTCATCGTTCTTGCTGTCTTTGAGATGCTCACCAGCGAGCTTGGCCTTGCGGTCCTTCTCGATGGCGATCTTCTTCTTAAGACCGGTAGGTTTGTTACTCGTTTTCTGATTCTTCATCGTCGCCGTAAAGCTCATCGCAGAGCTTTTCGTAATAATCGTAGATTACGTCTTCTTCCTTCTCGACAAGGCTCTCGAGAAGAACGTCACCGCCCTTATCAACAAAGCGCATGATCACATAATCCTGAATAATCTCGCCGTCTTCATCCGTCTCGTCAGTATCAAGGATAAGAACAACATAATTACTGCCGTTGAAGAGAAATGTGCTCTCAACGATAGCCTTTGTTGTCTCGCCTGTCTCCTCGTCCTTGAGTTCGATCACTCTGTCGCCTTCATCGTCAAGCTCGGCGATCGCATCAATAAGTTCGTCCTTAGGTCCGATCTCAGGCATATTGTTATCTTCTGTCATAGTTTTCTCCTTTAGGGTTCACGCACGCGCGCGTAAACATAATTTTTAATTATAACAAACAATCGGGTAACTTGCTTGATTACAAAGTATTAAGGTAATCCTGCAGAATGATCTCTGCAGCGACCTGGTCAATGACCTTCTTCTGCTTCTTGGCCTTGATGTTGCTCTCGTGAAGATATCTTGAAGCCAGGACCGTCGTATAACGTTCATCCTTGAAAACAGGCTCTATGCCGCATCTCTCGGCCAGGCTCTTGCCGAAAGCCTCTGCCTTGTCCTGTGTCTCAGACCTGGTGCCGTCAGTTCTGGCCGGGCGTCCCAGTACAATGGCTTTTACGTCCATCTCTTTGATGATCTCGCAGATGCGGTTTAATGCCCACTCGGGATCCTCTCCGTTCCAGTTGACCGTCTCAATGCCCCTGGCAATTACTCTCAACTCGTCTGATACCGCAACACCAATGTGTCTGGTGCCGAAATCTATTCCCATTACTCTGCCGGGTGCATTGCCCATAATCCTGTATCCTTTCGAAAACAAAAAATAAGGCGGCATAAGCCGCCGGTACCGCTTATCATCGGTATCTTAAACCCTTTTACAGTCTGGAGCAATAATCGTTGATGATTACCTCAAGAAGCTCGTCTCTGTCGATTCTCTTGATGAGACCTCTTGCTCCCTTATAGTTGGTGATATACGTAGGATCGCCGGAAATAAAGTATCCGACCAGCTGATTGATAGGGTTGTATCCCTTTTCCTTGAGCGCGCTCAATACATAAGACATCAGAGCGTGTACATCAGCGGTTCTATCACCGGATAAATCGAATTTTGCTGTGTTACTGTCCACAGACAACCCCCAAATGAAGTTTTCTTAATGGTTTCATTCTAACACAGTAAATATTAAATGTTATAAAGATTTGATTAACTTTTTACGCTATAAGTCTAAAAAGTTACGCTTGCCGGAATCCGCGATACGGTAATCAATACGGCTATAGCCGTACTTTTAGCCGTATTTTTGGCAGTATTGTTTTCGAAAATACGGCATCCGATACGGCAACCACCATACTTTTGCCGTATTTTTGGCTGTGTTGTTTTCGAAAATACGGCATCCGATACGGCAACCACCGTACTTTTGCCGTATTTTTACTTACCAAACTTCATAATACACGTCTCTTTGTCAGAACCGGTGATCACGCCTTTTGCGATATCGCCTCTCGAAAACTCCCTGCCTCCGCATTCAGCAAAAGTCCTTATGTAATTGGCCGTATAACCCTCAGCAATGGTTTTTCCGTCTTTTTCTTCGATCTTCTCGATAAGGATATCCGCTTCTTTTCCGTTCATCGCAGCAGCAAATTCAGCAGAGAGCCTGTCAGATACTTCAATCAGGCGCTTTGCTCTGGCTTTTCTTACCGACATGTCGATCTGAGGCATTTCTGCAGCTTTGGTGCCTTCCCTGACCGAATACGGAAAAACATGGATCTTCGAAAACTTGAGCTTTTCTGCATATGCGATGGTCTCTTCAAATTCTTCCGGGGTCTCACCCGGGAATCCCGTGATGATGTCCGTAGTCAGGGACATGTCGGGAAATTCGGCTCTTAAAGCGTTTACGCGGTCTTCGTATTCTGCCGTATCGTATTTCCTGTTCATGCGCTTTAAGACAGTATCAGAGCCACTCTGGAGCGACAGATGGAAGTGCGGGCAAAGGTGCTTTAATTCCTTGAGTCCGCTGATAAATTCAGGTGTCATGGACTTAGGTTCAAGAGAGCCGAGTCTCAGTCTCTCAATTCCCGGTACTGCGTCGATCTTTTTAAGAAGATCCAGCAATGCCGTGATATCTTTGCCCTGATCCTTGCCGTATGAACAGAGGTGAATGCCGGATACGATTATTTCCTTAAACCCGCTCTGCGCAAGAAATTCAGCCTCTTTGACGCATGCCTCTTCACTTCTGCTTACGACTCTTCCTCTTGCATAAGGAATGATGCAGTAAGTACAGAAATTGTTGCAGCCGTCTTCGATCTTGATGAACGCCCTTGTTCCTTCAGGTGATAAGACCGTGCCGAAATCGTGATATTCGTCTGTCTTGCTGACTTCAGGCCTTACGTGGCTTGTCTTGTTGCCAAGAGCACTGTTTTCGCGCGCGGCGAGAAACTCTTCAACACGTGTAACGACCGTGTTCTTTTCGCGCGTTCCGATAACGATATCCGCTGGCACTTCGCCGTTGGAGATCTCAGATGAACAGCCCATTGCGACAATGACAGCCGAAGGGTTGTTCTTGGCCATTCTTCTTAACATCTGGTTGGACTTGCGGTCAGCCTCACCCGTGACAGAACAGGTGTTTACGATGCACACGTCAGCCTCTTCGGGAGAATCGGCAATTATGTGTCCATTATCAAGAAACAGGCGCCTTGCGGCGTCTGTCTCATATTGATTAACTCTGCATCCTAATGTTAAGAAATAGACTTTCATTACTGTCTGATCTTGATGTGTGTCTCACGGAGCTGCTGCTCTGTAACTTCGCCCGGAGCGCCGCAGAGGAGATCCTGAGCATTACCGTTCATAGGGAATGCGATAACTTCTCTGATATTCTCCTCACCTCTGAGGATCATGATCATACGGTCAACGCCAGGAGCCATTCCTGCATGCGGCGGAGCACCGAACTGAAATGCACTGTAGAGAGCGCCGAACTTTGTCTTGAGCTCTTCTTCGGAATAACCTGCGATCTCGAATGCCTTCTTCATGATGTCGAGGTCATGGTTTCTTACAGCGCCGGATGAGAGCTCGATACCGTTGCAGACGATGTCGTACTGGTAAGCGAGGATCTCTTCAGGCTTCTTTGTATTGAGTGCTTCAAGGCCGCCCTGGGGCATGGAGAAAGGATTGTGAGTGAAGATGTACTTCTTTGTCTCAGCATCCCATTCATACATCGGGAAGTCGTTAACGAAGCAGAATCTGAATGCGTTCTTTTCGATGAGGTCGAGTCTTGCGCCAAGTTCGTTTCTGATCTTGCCTGCGCACTCGTTTGCACGTGCCTCGTTGTCGGCGATAAAGAAGATAGTATCGCCTGCTTCAAGGCCTGCCATCTCCTTAAGTTCAGCCTTCATGTCATCAGGAATGAACTTGTCGATAGGTCCCTTGTAGCTCATGTCTTCAAGAACTTCGAGGTAGCCAAGACCGCCCATTCCGAGCTCGTCCTGGGCGAACTTGAGCATCTTCTCGTGCTGGCCCTTTGAAAGCTTTGCGTGAACGTTGATCGCACGTACTGTCTTTCCGTGGAATGCCTTGAATGTGCATCTGCCGAAGAACTCGGAAACATCGATGATTCTCAACGGGTTTCTGAGGTCGGGCTTATCAGAACCGAACTCAAGCATGGCCTGCTTGTAAGAGATTACCGGATAAGGTGCAGGTGTTACCTTTGCTCCTTCGGGTGCAAACTTCTCGAATGCAGCCGTGAGGACTTCCTCACCTGCTCTGAAAACGTCTTCCTGTGTGGCAAAGCTCATCTCGAAGTCGAGCTGGTAGAACTCTCCGGGTGATCTGTCTGCTCTTGCATCCTCGTCTCTGAAGCAGGGTGCGATCTGGAAATACTTATCGAATCCAGAAACCATCAGGAGCTGCTTGAACTGCTGAGGAGCCTGCGGAAGCGCATAGAACTTACCCTTCCACTTTCTTGAAGGAACGATGTAGTCTCTTGCGCCCTCAGGTGAAGATGAAGTAAGGATAGGTGTCTGGATCTCCAAAAAGCCCATCTCAGTCATCTTCTGTCTTAAGAAAGCGATGACGTTTGATCTGAAGATGATGTTATCCTTAACCTTCTGGTTTCTGAGGTCAAGATAACGGTACTTAAGTCTTACGTCCTCTCTGATCTCTTTCGATGTCATGATCTCGAAAGGAAGCTGGCTGTAAACCTTACCGAGAACGTCAATGGAATGAGCCTCAAGCTCGATCGTACCTGTAGCGATCTTGGGGTTAAATGTCTCCTCGTCTCTGTGCTCGATCTTACCTTCGATAGAGATGCACTCTTCCTTTACAAGTCCGTCAAGAAGGCTTGTGTCACGCATAACGACCTGGAGCGTGCCGTACATATCTCTTAAGTCAATAAAAGAAACGCCGCCGTGGTCTCTGATGTTTTCGATCCATCCGCATACACGGAGTTCAGTTCCTACGTCCTTCTCTGACAGGGAGCTGATGATCCTGTCTCTGTACTGGTTTGCCATATTCCAATCCTTTCTTCGGGGAAACAAAAAACGCCCCGAACTTAAATTCCTTTAAGTTCAGGACGAACATAACATGTCCGCGGTGCCACCTGATTTACTTCGCAAAACGCGAAATCTCTTTAAACCGGAATGCTGCTGGAGTTGTTATTCGTCAGTGGCCTCTTTCCGCTCTGCCTTTCAGCCCGGGGGCAAAGCTCTCTGAAGGCGACATACCACGACTACTGGGGTCTCCGTCATCGCATAATGCGTAATACTACATCATTTAAAAGCCCGTTGTCAACCGAAAATATCAGGAATCACAAGACTTCCGGGCAAATATACGTCTTATTTCTCATGTCCGCACGAACTTTTAGTCGGACCGTCATCGCCTGACTCATAATGAGCACGGAATTCCATATTGATATCCTTTATCTCACGCTTGCCTTCAATGTAGTCCTGATACATGTCAGCAAGGCCGGCACTGCAGCCGTCACATGAACCATCGATATAACCTATGGACTCTGCAACTATCTGCTCGCGCTCTTCCCTCGTCGTGTCTTTTATAAGTAAGCTTTTCATCTTCTGCCTCTACCTCCGCTTCTGCCTGATCTTCCTCCTGATGACCTGGGCTTGCCTGCAAATCCGCCTGCGCCCGAACGGCCTGAGCCGCCTCTGAATGAAGATACTCCGGGAGAACTGCCTCTTGAAGCGCCGCCTCTGCCGGATCTGCCCGAAGACACACCACCTCGTCCGCTTCTTCCGCCCTTCTTAACCTTGTGAGGCTCTTTCACGCGGCCTTTGGACAAGTGCTTTTCCATCGGATCGCGCTCTTCTTCGAAACCGTATTCAAATGAGAAATCAATCTTGTTTTCTTCAGTATCGACCTTCTCGACAACGATCGTCACTGGCATGCCGATCGCGAGGATCTTTCCGCCGTGCGCACCTATCGCCCTGTATGTCCTCTCATCGAAGAAATAGTGGTCACGCAAAGACCTGAAAGGAACGAATCCTTCGACCGTGTTTTCGAGCCTTATGAAGCATCCTGCATCGATAATGGAAGATATGACGCCGTCATAGTGCTCGCCGATCTTGTTAGCCATGTATTCGCAGATCTTGATGTCGTCAGAAGCGCGCTCTGCATCGACTGCATTGCGCTCCATGTCGGACGAATGTTCAGCCGCATTGTCGACGAGTCCCGCGAAGTGGCTTCTTGAATTCTCGCCGTGCAGATAGCTCTTGATTATGCGGTGAATGTAAAGGTCAGGATAACGTCTGATAGGCGATGTGAAATGGCAGTAGAACTTCGATGCCAGGCCGAAGTGACCCAGGCAGTCAGAGCAGTATCTTGCCTTCGCCATCGACCTTAAGAGGATCTCATCCAATGCCGGAAGCGCCGTCTTGTCGCCGATGGTCCCCATGAACCGCTGGACATCCAAAGGCGATATCCTTCCGAAAAGCCTTCCCGACGCGCCGAAATATCTCGCAATATTAGAGAATCTCGCGATCTTGATCGGATCCGGATCCTCATGCACACGGTATACGAACGGATATTTGAGGTCGAAGAACTTCTTTGCGACAAACTCGTTTGCGCAGATCATGAACGACTCGATAATGCCGTTCGTGAAGTTGATCGGGTAAGCCATGATGTCATTAACCGTACCGTCGTCATTCAGGATAACCTTTGTCTCAGGCATCTCGAAATTGATCGCGCCGCGCCTGTCTCTCATCGACTTCAAAATCTCTGCGAGCTCCTTCATCTGGATGAGCATCGGGATGATATCACCGTATTCTTCATCGTCTTCCGGCTGGGGATCAGTAAGGATCCTGAAGCACTCCTTGTAGCTCATTCTCCTGTCAGATCTGATAACGCTCTCATAAAGATCACCGCCATAGATGCTGCCCTCGCGGTCAACCAGCATCTCAGCCGTCATGGCAAGTCTGTCGACATTGGGATTAAGGCTGCAAAGGCCGTTTGAGAGCTTCGGCGGAAGCATCGGGATAACGCGGTCAACAAGATAAACTGACGTAGCTCTTGAGAAAGCTTCCGCATCCAGAGCCGTTCCTTCCCTGACATAATTTGAGACGTCAGCGATATGGACATAAAGCTTGAAGTTGCCGTTCCTTAGTTTCTCAATGGAAATGGCGTCATCAAGGTCTTTAGCATCTTCACCGTCTATCGTGATCGTCAGAAGATCACGCTTATCGCGTCTTCCACCCGCAATCTCATTAACTATAAGTTCCGGATCGGGATTGACCGGCAGCGGGTCAACTTCTTCGAGCACTTTTTCAGGGAATGTCTGTGACAGGCCGAACTGTCTTAAAACAGTCAGCATCCTGACATCGTTATTGCCGTAGTCACCAAGGACTTCTGTTATCGTTCCCCTGCAGTCGCCCCTGTCACAATTGGGGTTAAGAACTTCGCAAACGACGACCATGTTAAATGGCGCGCCGTTCAAGTGATTCTTATCGATCTCGATCGCGCCGTAATCCGTGCTTCTGAAGGAAGGATCGGGGATTACGACACCGCCCGTCGGAGTCTGTCTCAAAATACCGATTACCTGGTTCTTTACCTGTAACGGACCTCTCGGCGCCTGGTCAGCCAACGTCTGCGGAAGCGCTGTCTGCTCTTCCTTTGCTTTGATTATTCTGTTTCTTCGTTTCTGGGCTGCACTCATGTTCTCGGCAAAGCCCGCTCTTCTTTTTCTTTCTTCCATATCTGTCCCTCTATTCATTTTTCTATATCTTACTACAACAAGCTTAAACAGATAAGGCGATGTAGAGGATCATAAGGTTGCGTTTTCCAGATTTGTTTCCTAAAGCATCTATTTCAGGAAAAGATTTAGGAAAAACCTGGCAAATTTTCCTGTTTTCTTTCCTAAAAACGGTAAATCAGGAAAAGGCAAAAACAACACTCAGCCTGTGAGTGAGCCATCATTACTCAAGCCGGCGAAAAAAGCATTGATGATTAAAACATCCTCACCCAAGATAAAAACTTCACATCACCCATACGCACTTCTCAGTCAAAGCCGACAAAGTTTGCCTGATCTACCGGCATCTGTCGGTATTTGTCGGTATTTGTCGGTTGAAAACCGACAAAACGAGAACTTATACTCAAATCATGGAATACACTAACAGATACATCCCTCGAGAGTATCTTGCTCTCAAGATAAACTACTGCAAAGAGCGGCTTAAAGAGTTCCCTGTAATTAAGCTGCACTCACATACACATAACGGCATTAAACAGCTTCAGGTTGTCATTGGATCCCATAAGTATTTGCTTAACTCACCAGCCGGTCAAAAGTACTATCAAATAAAACTTGAAAGGGATGCATTGGAAAACGATTTAAAAATCTACGAAATATATTGGAACAGCAACTTCAATTGCCCTCCGCCTCAAGAATGTAAGCCGCAAAAGATAATCCACTCCTTCTACACGAACAACTATGAGCGGGTCGTCTTGGACAAAGCTTTTTTCGACAGCCTTAAAAATGATGCGAACACTAAGCACCCTAAATACAAAAACTATCTCTATAATGGAATTTATTACAGGTCAGCCGCAGAGCGTGATATCGCTGCCTATTATACTGAGAATGGAATTCCTTTTAAGTACGAGCCGGAAATAATGCTGGCCGGACTGGTCAAACCGATCAACACGGATTTCGTTATCTACATAAAAGAATTAGATAACTGCAAATTCCATGAGCATCTTGGAATGAAAGAATCTGCTGATTATCTCAGGGATGTAAAGATCAAGTACAACAACTATGCCGGCGCCGGATTAGTACCAGAGCAGGATATTATCTTCACCCATGATAAAGAGGGCGTGCCTTTTGACATCAGGTACCTTGAGACCAAATTAAACAGCGCGGTATATGGGACGCTTATCTGCCATGAGTTTGAGCCATATGCTACTTATCCGTCACGAGTTTGAGACATAGTCTGCTTATCCGCCACGAATTTGAGACATAGTCTGCTTATCCGTCACGAATTAAAGCCATAGGCTGCTTTGGGTTTTCCAGCTATTTTCCCAAATATGCAAATCCAGAAAACGTTTTAGGAAAAAACGGGCTGTTTTTCCTATATCATTTCCTGTTTTAGCCAAAATAGAAAAAAACACCGGAAATGGTCGAGATCATGCGCGCCGTATCGTCAATACAAAAAAACAATCCGCCACCGCCACACAAAAAAGGCCGTCTCATGAAAGAGACGGCCTTCGGTATAACTTAAGCTCTTATTACCAAGCCTTGGCGATTGAGAGATAAAGCACAACGGAAACGATTGCGAAGAGAACGCAGCAGATTACTGTCCATGTCTTGAGCTGCTCTTCCAATGTTCTGCCCTTTGCCTTGTTGTAGTATGAGTCGGAAGAACCGCCTGCAACTACACCGATACCTCTGTCATTACCTTCCTGGACGAGGAAGAGAATGATGATGGCAATTGCCAAGATTATATCTACAACACTAAGAACGATATTCAATACTGTCATCTGTTCTGTGCCTCCCTTTACTGATTAGCCTATGAATAATAACACATGGCTATTACTTATTGCAACCGCCTTTTATAAGCTTGCTGATCTCACTGACTGCGAACGGCAGGATAGCCAGAGGCAGGATAACGACCCAGGCAAGCGGGTTGAGCGCTACGTTGTTGAAGATGCCGTTGAGGCCCGGAATGTAGATAACTGCTACGAGCATTACGAGCGAGAGTGCTACGGCGATGTTCATCATCTTGTTGGAGAAGAGTCCGAGCTTGAAGACCGAGATCCTCTCTGATCTTGCTGCGAATGCTCTGAAGAGCTCTGCGCAGATCAATGTAGCGAATGCTACCGTACGTGCAACGTCGAGGGGGTGAACGCCCTTGGCTGCGGCATCTGCGAGAACACCGGAGTAGAAGAATGTGCCGCCGTTGTTCATGCTCATGAGAGCGATGATGAATGCTGCTGCAACGGATATGAAAAGTCCGACAGACTGCATTGCGATGTGGCCCATCATGCTCTTGTTGATAATGGGTTCCTTCTTGGATCTCGGGGGCATCTTCATGATGCCGGGCTCAGCCTTTTCGCGGCCAAGTGCGAGAGCCGGGAATGAGTCGGTGATGAGGTTGAGCCAGAGGAGCTGGATTGCCGTCAAAGGAGCAGCAATGCCGGGAACCAGTGACTTGGGTACGAGTGAGAGCAGGAAGATAACGAGGATCTCACCTACGTTACAGGAGAGAAGGAATCCTACGAACTTTCTGATGTTTGAATAGATCGTTCTTCCCTGCTCGACTGCCTTTACGATAGTTGCGAAGTTATCGTCCATGAGGATCATGTCGGCAGAGTTCTTGGATACGTCAGTACCCGTGATACCCATTGCGACGCCGATGTCGGCTGTCTTTAGAGCCATGGCATCGTTAACACCGTCACCTGTCATGGAAGCGATGTGACCGTTCTTCTTAAGAGCGTTGACGATCCTTACCTTATGCTCAGGAGATACACGTGCATAAACGCTTGTCTTCTCGACGACTTCGAGGAGTTCATCGTCGGAGATCTTGTCGAGCTCCTCGCCTGAGTATGCATCCATGTGCTTCTCGTCACGCATCTCGAGATTATCGGCAATAGCGACTGCGGAATCTTTGAAGTCACCCGTGATCATTACGGCGCGGATGCCTGCTTCCTTACATACTGCGATAGCGTCCTTAGCCTCAGTACGTGCAGGGTCGATCATGCCGATCAAGCCGATGAATGTCATGTTCTCCTCATCAGTGAAGGTCGCCTGGGAACCTTCGCCGTGCTCTTTCATTGCGAAAGCGAGAACACGGATAGCCTGGATCGCATAATTGTGGTTGACCTCACGGATCTCGGCACGCTTCTCGTCTGACATCTTCTCAACGCCGTTTGCTGTCATGATCGATGAGCAGCGTGAGATAACGATGTCGGGTGCGCCCTTTGTGAAGCTGATCCACTTGCCGTCTTCGATTCCGGAATGATATGTGGTCATCATCTTACGGTCGGAGTCGAAAGGAAGCTCTGTCTCTCTGGGGTATTTGTGCATCGTCTCTTCACGGAACATTCTGACTTTCATGCCGAGTGTTGTGAGTGAGCCTTCTGTAGGGTCACCGATGCAGGAATAGTCTGTGTCGCTCTGCTTTACGATAGCTGCATCGTTGCAGAGAACGGATGACAGGATGAGTGTGCGGAGAACGCCTTCGATCTTGACTGGCTTGCCGCCTTCGTCAACAACGTTGCCCTGGGGAGCATATCCGCCGCCTTCGACGTTGTACTTCTTATTGCCGTCGTAGATGACCTTAACTGTCATCTGGTTCTGTGTGAGTGTACCGGTCTTGTCGGAGCAGATAACGTCAACGCATCCCAAAGTCTCTACTGCAAGAAGTCTCTTTACGATAGCATTGTTCTCTGCCATCTTTGTCATGCCGATCGAAAGTACGATCGTTACGACTGCTGCAAGACCTTCAGGGATAGCTGCAACAGCGAGAGATACTGCTGTCATGAGGGCGTCTTCCCAAGGCTGCTTCTGAATGAAAATGTCTACGAGCAAAACGATGAGGCAGACGACGATGCATACAACTGCAAGGATCTTGCCGAGCTTGTTGAGGCTTGCCTGAAGAGGTGTGTCCTCGTCTTCGATATTGGTAAGCTTTGTTGCGATCTTACCGAGTTCTGTATCTCTGGCGGTAGCTACTACGACACCCTTTGCACGGCCGTATGTAACTGCAGTACCCATGTAGAGCATGTTCTTGCGGTCACCCAGTGCACAGTCTTCGGGAAGAACTGCTGTAGCGTCCTTTTCGACTGCGACGGACTCACCTGTGAGAGATGCTTCCTCAGCCTTGAGTGAGCTGGACTCGATGAGTCTCAAGTCTGCCGAGATGCTGTCGCCTGCATCGATGGAGATAACGTCGCCTACGACTACGTTCTCTGAATCGACCATGACGAGCTTACCGTCACGGATGACCTTGGTCTGGGGTGAGCTCATCTTCTTGAGAGCTGCCAGAGCCTGGTCTGCCTTACCTTCCTGATATACGCCGAGTACGGCATTAAGGATTACGATCGCAAGGATGACGAATACGTCGATCCATTCTTCGATTCCGCCGCCGCTCTTGAATGCCATGTATCCGGAAAGTGCAGCCGCAGCGATGAGGATGATTACCATCGCGTCTGCAAACTGCTGAAGGAATCTCTTCCAGAGAGGTACCTTCTTCTCTTCACCTAATGAGTTCGGACCGTTCTTGGCATATCTTAAAGATGCCTCGTTTGAAGTCAGACCCTTGACCAGGTCTGTGTCTATCTCTTGAGCTACCTGCTCAACTGTAGCTGAAAATGGTTTTGTCATTTCAATCTATCCTCCTGGATTAACCAAGACAATATTATACTATATTTCAAGTAAATTTTAGAAAAGACCAGTCCTCGTCGAATGTACGAATCGGAAGGCATTGAGCCGATTCCGTTAGTACATTTTATTAATTGCCCACTGAAGTAGAAGGATTATTCGTCCATCGGCTCGTCGGCCGGCTGGGCGCCCCAGATGTATTGCTCAAGTTCCGACACACCGTCTTCTTCGATAAGAGCCTTAGAAAACTGGGTCTCATAGAGTTCCCTGTAAACGCCTTCCTTATTCAGGAGCTCCTTGTGCGTGCCGCGCTCGGCAATCATGCCGTTTTTTACGACGAGGATCTCGTCAGCAGCGAGAATGGTCGACAAGCGGTGCGCAATGAGGATGCTCGTCTTGCTCTTAATGATCGGATCGATCGCATCCTGGATCTTCTTCTCGGAGATTGAATCGAGTGCCGATGTCGCCTCGTCGAAAATGAATATCGTCGGATCCTTAAGGATGATCCTCGCGATCGAGATGCGCTGCTTCTCGCCTCCGGAGAGCTTTAAGCCCCTGTTGCCGACTTCGGTGTCTATGCCCTTTTCCTGCTTCTCGATGAAGTCCCAGATGTTGGCTTTCTTGAGAGCTTCAACCATGGCTTCCTCGGTCGCGTCAGGCTTGGCATAGAGCAGATTTTCCCTGATAGTTCCGTTGAAAAGATAAGTCTCCTGCGAGACAACGCCGACCTGGTCTCTCAAGAACTTGAGGTCGAGTTTTCTGACGTCTATTCCGTCAAAGGTTACACTTCCGGAATCGACATCGTAGAGTCTCGGAATGAGATTTACGATAGTACTCTTACCCGAACCCGAAGGGCCTACGATCGCGATGCTCTTGCCGGCATTAAGCGTGAAGCTGATGTCTTTGAGGATCTTCTTTGACTCTTCATAAGAGAATTCGACATGCTCGAAAACAACGTCTCCGGTAACCTTATCAGGCGTAACGGCGTCCTTGGCATTTTCTATCTCAACGGGGATATCAAAGTAGTCGAAGATACGCTTGAAAAGGGCCATCGACCTGATCCATTCGACCTGGATATTGAGCAGGCTGTTGACCGGCATATACATCCTTCCGAGAAGTGCAACAAGCACCGTGATGTCACCGATCGTGAGGTCGGAATTGTACTTCATCATGAGGATTCCGCCTGCAAGATAAAGCAGCATCGGTCCTACGCTCGTGAAGGTCGTAAGGACAACTCTGAACCAGCGTCCTGCCATGCTCTCCTTGATGTTAAGACCGATCATCCTGCGGTTGGCTTTCTCGTATCTCTCGTACTCATATTTCTCTTTTCCGAAGAGTTTTACGAGGAGCTGTCCGCTGACAGACAGCGTCTCATTCAGGATGCCGTTTACTTCGTCATTTACCTGCTGTGATTCATTGGTAAGAGTCCATCTTTTCTTGCCGGCTTTTCTGGTCGGCAAAGTAAAAAGCGGAACGATGATTATGCCGACGAGAGCCAAGATCCAGTTCTTCTGGAACATGGCGATTATGGCAATGATCAGCGTGATCGAATTTGAAAGAATACTGCTGAAAGTGTTGGTGACAACTGCCTTTACTCCGTCAATGTCGCTGGTCATTCTGGTGATGATATCACCCTGGTTATTTGTTGTGAAAAATCTCTGCGACATCTTTTGCAGATGCTGATACATCTGGTTGCGCATATCAAAAGTAATGTGCTGCGCGATCCATGTGTTGATGTAAGTCTCGGCGACACCTATAAGGCTTGCCGCAAGCGTGACCGCAAGTGATAAAACGATGTAATAAACGAGCGCTTTGAAGTCCTGTTTGAGGAGACCGTCATCAAGGATCCTGCCCGTGATTATCGAAGGCAAAAGTGAGAAAAAAGACGATACGATTATGCACAGCAAAACAAGGATCAGCTGCTTCGTATAAGGCTTCAGATATGAGAAAACTCGCTTCAAAAGTTCAGGCGTGACTTTAGGCTGGTTTTTCTTCTCTTCTTCCGTCAGGAACTGCCCGCCCATCGGGCCGCCCATACCTCTTCCTCCGGGTGGCATAAAACACGTCTCCTTTAGATAAATTTATATCGTCAGTAATTGTTCTATGCTACTTTTACCACAGAAATAATTAATTACAAAATCCCTGAAATGCAAACGCGGCTCCCTGGTGGAAGCCGCGTCTATGAGAAACAAAAAACATTTAAGTCACTAATTAAATGCTCGGGGTTCCTATTAAAGTTCCCTTATCTGCATTATAGTAGTTTTTCGCAAATTGCAAGGATGTCAAATTGCCCTTATCTTTATGGCAAACTTTGGGCGAAAATATGCAAAAACAACAATTCGATTTCCAAAGTATTTTCCCTAAAAATAGGGTTTTTCAGCCTTGATTTACTTAACTGTAATGTTTGTGATGTGGGGATTTGCACCCTCATACCAATAGAGGAAACCTGTCATATCAACAGTGTCGCCAACCTTGAGAGCTTCAACAGCCTTATATACTGCTGTATCAGAACCTGTGAGGTAAGACTCAACTGTGAATGTGTATGTCTGGCCGTTTACGGAAGCCTTGAAATAGAGGTCATCGCCCTGGCTGCCGGAACCGTCCCAGCTGTAGAAGAATGCGCTGCTGCCGTCATCCATTGCCTCGATCGTAAGGCCTGTGAATGAAACATACATGTTCTGATAGTTGATAAGATCAGAAGATGCGAGCTTGTCTGTAACATCAAGAGGAGCTGCTACATACTGGCCTTCTTCGATCTCGAATGTTGCATCGATGATCTCAACTTCGCCTGACCACTCTGACTTGTAACCTGTAACCTTGATTTTTGTGCCCTGTGCAAGCTTGTCATACTCTTCTGCTGTGCAAGGCATGTTGTAAAGGAAGTAAGCTCCGTCAGCATCCTGTGTGTAGAATGTGGCAACGCCTACGCCTTCATTCTCCCACCAGCCCTGCTTAGCCTGGATGTAGGTCTCGACAGTAACTTCTGTGTCAAGTGCTGCTGCACTGTATTCAGCATAAGTCATAACGCCTTCACCCTTCTTTGTATCAGGTGTGTTGCCGTCTGCTTCCGGTGACTTCTTGCATCCGATAGAACCCAAAGCCATAGCAGCCATGAGCACAACGGACATAACGATCTTTGCTGTTCTCTTCATAACATTTCTCCTTCTAAGAAGCAGCTCTCATAAGCTTTTATCTCTTTGTCCACCCGAGACTTAAAAGATCACTTAACAAGAGCAATTGTTTATACGGCACCCGTAAGGCGCCTTCAAGCAAATTATATTAAATCAGCGAAAAAACTGGCGATATCAAACTGCCCTTTTCTTTTTGACAAACTGAACTGTAAAATATGCAACTATTACAACCCAGGCCGTGCCGATGGAACCCAGCAGAAGCTTTGAACCCAACGGAAGCGGGCCTAATTCTTCTTTTGAATTCATATCATTTGAGCCAAGCTGGTCCAGTCTGTATAGCGACTTGGTATCTTCATACAAAGACTCGATATATTTGTCGTCTATCGTCTGTCCGCGCCTTGTCGATTTGGCAGTATTCTCAATGAGCTGGCCGGCAGCATTCCTAAGTGATGTCGAGCCGTTGAAAACAGGTGTTACAAAGGTGTTCGATGTGTTGTCCAAAAGGAGTTTTGCAGCATCGATCTTGACTGAATAATAAAGAGAATTATCTTCGCCCGAACGCGACAGATATTCCTGATACTCAGCAGAATTTCTTGCTTTCGATGTTACGGGAACATACCCTTCTGTAGAAGAATATGCGATCTGCACATCGTTCGTTATCATGTACTGCGCAAACAGCCACGAAGCCAGGACTTCGCCGCTGTCGGGCTTATTGAAGACACATATCGAAGGGCCCTGCGAGATCATGTACGGATTGGATGGATCAAACTGCGGAACAGTCTTAACAACTGTCGTAAACCTTGCGATCTGATTCTCGTGAATGTCAGAAAGCGGGGCGTCCGAACCCATCCAAGTAGCACCTGCCGTCGAGTCGATCGCAAAAATGCATTCTCCCGCATTGAAGAAATTGCCCGGGTAACCGGATATCTTAAATGTCGAGAAAGCCCCCGTTTTCGTATGTTCAGAAACTGTCATGAGGTCCTGCTTTGTCGTGTCGTTAAAGATAAGGATATTGCCGTCATCATCAGAGTATCCGGCATCCTGTTGCTTGAGCATCGTGATCAGCATATTGTCTGATGACTTGTAGATAAACGGGATCATGACATCCTTGCCGTTTACGACATAAGTGCCGTCGGGATTTTTCGCGAGAGCCTTCTCGGATACTTCCCAGATGAAATCCCAGGTCAGAGTATCAGGGATCTCATAACCCAGCGCCTCAACATACTCTTTGTTGACATAGCATGCTTCGGTCGATCTCATATACGGCAGAGCGTAGATGTGACCGTCAAGAACACACTCGTTAAGGTATTCGGGAATGACTTCTTCACGCGTGGGAGAGTCGAATCTCACTTCACTTCCGCCAAGACCGTAAGCCGGATCGTCGATCAGCGAATCAAGCGGAACTACGACATTGTTGCCCGTCTTATAAGTCGCGATATGGTCAGGATAAGTTATGCAGACATTAGGCGTCGTACCGGTCGAGATGTTCGTGATGACATCGTTATAGATCTTGTTGTAATCCGTATAAAGCCTGAGGTTTACCTTGATGTTAGGATAGAGCTTCTCAAAATCTTCTATGGCCTGATTGTAGATCTTCGTCTGGGTGATGTTGGTATCATTCTTGGCCCAGAAAACTATCTCGTAAGTCTTATTGGGATCAAGTCCTTCAGGCATCGTAAACTCAGCCGTTCCCTTCTTGCCGTGACAGCCTGTAAGCACCGGCAGAATGAGAGCTGCCGACATGAACAAAGCGATGATCTTGAGGAAACCTTTTCTCATCCTTTGGTGCCCTCCCTTGATACGCCTTCCATGATCTTGTTTCTGAAGACAAGGAAAAGAATTATGAGGGGCAAAGACACTGCGACGACGGCAGCCATCATGGCGGGAATGTTGTCCCTGCCGAAGCCGTTTTCGCGGATCTCCTGAATGCCGTTGCTGACGAGAAAATAGTTCGCATCATCGGTGATGAGCCTCGGCCAGACATACGAGTTCCAGCACTCAATTACCTTAAGGATAATTACCGTGATTATCGTCGGACGGCATACGGGGATCATGACCTTGAACAGGTATTTGAGATCCGATGTTCCGTCAACTTTCGCAGCGTAATAAAGCTCGTCAGGGACCTGCTCGAAGTTTTCTTTAAGCAGATAGATATAGAATACTGACGTTACCGACGGCAGGATGAGTCCCAGGAAAGTATTGCGAAGATTCATGTTTGTTATGGTAACGAAATTCGTGATGATGACCAGTTCGTTCGGGATCATCATGAGTGCCAGGAATCCGATGAAAAGAAGCGACTTACCCTTGAAGTCGAGTCTTGCAAACGCATATGCTGCAAAGACTATTACGAGCATCATGAGTGCAGTCGTGATAAGAGTAAAGATCAGCGTGTTAAGGAAATATTTAGCAAGCGGCACCTGCGTAAACGCGTTGATATAGTTCTCGAAAGTCGGGTCGGTCGCAATGAATCTGGGAAGGCGCTCGCCCATGTAACTCGCATAACTCTTTATCGAAGATAATACCATCCAGTAGAACGGGAAAAGGACTACCACTCCCCAGAAAGCAAGGAAGATATACATGAGCGTCTTGAATATGGCGCTCTTTGTCCTGGCTGTTCTTTCAAGCTTTATGATGTCCTGATTTTTGGCCACGGCTCTTCCCTCCCTTCTTAACCTTTGGGCGCAGTCTTTTTGCTCACGATGAGGTTGATCACCGTGATCGTAAGTACTATCGCAAAGAGTATTATCGCAGCGGCTGAAGCGTACGAAGGATATCCTCCGCCGTCGCCGTAGAGCATGTCATAAACATAACCTACCATCGTATTCATTCCGGCAGCATTGAGATCGACTCCGAAGATCGCTACAGCATCGCTGTATGCCTTAAACGCACCGATAAATCCTGTGATGACAAGATAGAAGATCATGGGTGATATCATCGGCAGAGTGATCTTAAAGAAGATCCTTGTTTTCGATGCACCGTCGATCCTGGCAGCCTTGTAGTAAACAGGATTAACAGAGGCCAGTGCCGATGTCAGGATCAGTATCTTAAAAGGCATTACTATCCAGATGACATAGACACAGAGCACAAGCATTTTCGCCCAGTAAGGGCCTTCGATAAAATCAACTGTTGTCATGCCGAGCGCCTTGATCATCATGTTGATAAGGCCATCGGTATAAGGCGTCTTCCGGAACAGGATCATGAACACCAGACCCACCGCCAGAGTATTCGTTACATAAGGCAGGAAGTAAATTGTCTGGAAGAGCTTTTTGAGCTTCTCTATTGAGTTCAGCGCAAGAGATATAAGCAGCGCCAGGATCGTTGATATCGGCACGGTGAAAATAACAAGGATGAACGTGTTCTTCACAGCCTGAAGGAAATACGGATCTCTCAGAACATAAGAGTAGTTATAGCCGCCGATACCGAAGTAAGTCTGTGATGCCGAGTTATAGCCTTCCTCAAATGAATAGATGAAAACATCGATCAATGGATAGACCATGAAGAAGATCAGGAATGCAAGAGCAGGCGCAAGATAGAGCCAGCCCGAGAGCGTGCCCATTATGCCTTCTCTTTTTACACCCGATTTAGTCATGAGATCTTCAAGCTCCGTTATGCCAAACTGTCTTTAGTCGTAATAGATCCTTGCTTCAGTCTCTTTATCAAACAGCAAGGTCTTATTTCTCTTGATATTGAATCTTACAGAATCTTTTGAAGTGAGCTTTAAATCTTCCGCACTGATTATCGATCTGATGTTCATGCCTGTCATCTTAGGGTTCGTCGATACGATGCTCGTATCTCTTCCCATTACATCGACACCTGTCAGGCTGCAGTGCAAAGCGCCCTCTTCATCAAGGATAAATCCTTCCGGCCTGATGCCGCACCAGACCGGTCCGTCCTTAACATTCACTTTGTCCATGACCATGTCTTCGCCGATGTAAAGTTTCTTATCCTTTACCTCTGCCTCAAATACATTGATCGCCGGAGTGCCCAAAAATTTAGCAACAAAAAGATTGACCGGATCGTCATAGACTTTCTGCGGAGCATCCATCTGCTGGAATATACCGTCCTTCATTACAACAATCATGTCGGAAATACTCATCGCTTCTTCCTGGTCATGGGTTACGAAGATGGTTGTAATGCCCGTTGCCTTCTGGATACGCCTTATCTCTTCTCTTGTCTGAAGTCTGAGTCTGGCATCAAGATTGGACAAAGGCTCATCCATCAAAAGCACCTTCGGCATCTTAACAAGTGCCCTTGCAATCGCAACTCGCTGCTGCTGGCCGCCGCTCATCTCACCGGGCTTTCTGTCCATCAGCCCTTCAATCTGTACGAGCTTTGCAGCTTCCAGAGCCTTCTGGTTGCGCTGCTCTTTTGTAAGCTTCTCTTCGCCTTTCAGGTTCTCTAACGGGAACGTTATATTCTGTCTTACCGTGAGGTGCGGATATAATGCGTAGTTCTGGAAAACGAGCCCTACTCCGCGCTTCTCGGAAGGAACGTCAGTCACATCGTCTTCACCGAAATAGATCTTGCCGAAAGTAGGCTTTTCGAGGCCGCAGATCATGTAGAGCACAGTACTCTTGCCGCAGCCGGAAGGTCCCAGAAGGCCAATAAGTTTGCCCTCGGGAATAGTGAAATCGAAATCATTGACGGCAACAACTTCGCTGCCCTTCTTGTCCCTGCTCGGAAAAATCTTCGTAAGGTGCTCAAGTCTTACTTCCATAATCGACCTCGTAATAATGATTCGGTTTTCCTGATTATACTACTTAATCGGCGAAACACTTATGCTACAACTAGTGTTTTCCTGCGCCGGCGGACTTCACCCGCGCGAAAACCAGATCATAAAAAGCCCGCCGGGACAATTCACGCGGCGGGGCTTAAAATACACAAATTGTAATGCAGCTTATGAGAGCTTCATGTAGCCGGGTTTGATCCAGCCGAGCTTTCTCATTATCTCGCTGAAAATCAGCGAAAGAACTGCAGGTGTGAAGAAGCAGATGCAGAACATGCCGAGCATTGAATACCAATTAAGAGTACCTGATGCAGACATAGCGGAGAAGCATCCGATAGGACCTACAAGACCGCATGTGCCCATGCCTGCTGAAACGCCTGTGCACTCGAGCTTGAAGATCATGGTAGCCATAGGACCTGTGATAGCAGAAGCGAGAGTTGCAGGTATCCAAATCTGGGGATGTGTCATGATGTTAGGCATCTGGAGCATTGATGTTCCGAGACCCTGTGAGACAACACCGCCCCACTTGTTCTCTCTGTAAGATGCGACTGCAAAACCTACCATCTGTGCGCAGCATCCTGCAAGAGCAGCGCCGCCTGCGATACCTGCGATACCGATAGAAGCGCAGATAGCTGCAGAAGAGATAGGAAGAGTAAGGATGATTCCTACTACTACCGAGATGATGATACCCATGAGGAACGGGTGAAGTGTTGTAGCTGTGTTGATGAATTCACCAAGCCAGTTCATTGCAATGGCGATCGGCGGGCATGTTACGTAAGCAACACCAAAACCTACACCGAGGGTAACAAGAGGAGTAACAAGGATATCTACCTTGGTCTGCTTTGAAACCATCTTACCGAATTCAACAGCGAAGATAACTGCGATGAATACGCCCAAAGGGCCTGCCGTATAAGGCTTATCAAGATAGTAGAATCCGCACTTACCGACTGAACCCGGATAAGCGTTAGCGAAGTAACCTACTGCGGCAGCACAAGCCATAACGAGCATGGGAGCTTTAAGTGCAAATGCAATGCCGATACCGATTGCGGCACCTGTAACAGCCGAAGCAAGAGAACCTGCCTGGGCTATGTAATGACCTAATTGCTTAACGGCCGGATTGTCGATCAGGATGACATATTTAGCAATAGTTGAAAGGATCGTTCCTACAAGAAGTGATGCGAATAATCCCTGTGCCATTCCACCCATGGCGTCAACAAAATAGGTCTTTGCGGATACGTTGATATCCTTGCTCTTCAAGAACTCTTTGAAGGTTTTCTTTTCCTTAGCCTTCGATTTACCCATCGTAAAACCCCTCCTTGCAGTACCTGATATGTACTTATTGGCAAAATAATATCATTCGCGTTATTGGAATTGTAATAATACATTCGCTATTTTAGGTTCGTTCAATAGCTTGGAATGATTGTAAATTGCACAAAGACGAGGAGGCATGTTATAAGTCTTAGGGAGATGCGACTTCCGCTATTTCAAGTATAGCGTGATATGTCATACACCTGAATATGACGTAACATCAAAGTCGTAAACCTTTATGAGCATCTCCGGCTTTAATCCATCAGCAATGCACCCGTCGAAAATAACCTTGCCGTCTTTGAGCATCACAGCCCTTGTGCAGCACCTTCTCGCCTGCTCGAGATCGTGAAAGATCGCAACGAGAGTATTCGGTATTCCTGAGGTCTCTCCTGCTGCCCATACATTTAATTTGTCGCAGAGCTCTGCCCTGTATTTGATGTCGAGATTATTGCCCGGTTCATCGAGGAAAAGGAACGGTGACTTTTGCGCAAAAGTTCTTGCCAGCAAAACTCTCTGAAGCTGTCCTCCGGAGAGCTCATCAAGGTGCCTGTCCTGAAGGTCTTCAACACCGCAGTCCTCCATGCACTTAACAGCATATTCCACTGCGGAAGCGGGCGCTCCTCCCAAATTGCTTCCCGACGAAGCATATGTGCCGAGCATTACAGTCTCCCGAACCGTGTAAGGGAAATATACTTCACTCGTCTGCGGCATGAGAGAAATGAGCTTTGCGGCTTCTTTCCTTTTCATTTTAGATATCTCTTTACCGTCAACTGTAACAGTGCCTTTATGCGGAATAAGGCCTGACATTACCTTAAGCAAAGTCGTCTTGCCCGAACCGTTGGAACCTCCGATAAAGACCTTCTCACCGGAACCGATCTCAAGATCAATATCTTTCAGGACCTCGGAAGAACCGTAGCCTGCACTCATTCCTTTTACAGCGATCTTCATGCGCGTTTCCTCCTTGAAGCGAAGAAAACATATGCGAAGAAAGGCGCGCCGATAAGTGCCGTAACAGCGCCTACGGGAATCTCACGTGGAGATAAGAGCGTTCTGGATATAAGATCGCAAAGAGCCATAAAAGCACCGCCGTATATGAATGACATCGGTATAACGAGTTTATGTGAAGGTCCGAAGATCTTTCTTACGACATGGGGCGCCGCAAGATCGATAAATCCGATAACACCGGTAAATGCAACTGATACACCGGTCAGCAATGAGCAGACAAGGATCGCTACGATCTTGGTCTTTTTCGCATCGACGCCCATGGCCTGTGCCTGAAGGTCGCCGAAGCTCATGATGTCCATTTTCCGCGACATCAGCATGAGGCATACAAATCCTGCAACGCACACCGGGAAAAGGATTGCGCAGTGCTTCCATCCCCTTGCTGAAAAAGAGCCCATCATCCAGAGGATGAGCTGCTTGGAGTGATCGGCATTAAGAGTTGATAAAAGATTCATCATGCCGTTTACAAAAAGCGACAAGACCATACCTATCAGGACCACGGTGGTGTTAGATACGCTCCTGTCGATTGCAGACGTAAGCATTAATGCGATGACTACTGTTGCAAGACCGAATACGAATCCTGCAAAAGGAAGCATGAATCCGGATAACACGGGAATCGATATCTCAAGGATAAGTACCAGCGCAGCTCCCAGAGATGCGCCTGAAGAGACACCGAGAGTGTAGGAGGAAGCCAGAGGATTTTGCAAAAGTGCCTGCATGCACGCGCCGCTCATCGAGAGCGCTCCGCCTACCAGGAATGCCATGACCGCCCTCGGCATTCTGATTGTCCAGAATATCGAATCCATCATGGGCTCCACGCCGTCGGGAGTACCCTTGCCGGTTATGTGTCCGCCTATTATCCCGAAAAGATCTTTAAGCGAGATATAAACGCTTCCCTGCCTGATCGCGAGAACGAGTATAAAAAGGCACAGGACGGCCGATATCGCTATCTTAAGTCCTGTGCCCTTCTTAGTCATAATATTACCCGTCAGGAATTATCCGAGAACCTGCTCGAGAACATCATTCTTGATGTCATCGAAAGACTTGGAGAAGTTTCCGTATGTATCAGGATAGATGCACTTTGCCCACTCGATAGTAGCATCAGAGATGTGGTGGTTCGGACGTGAGCAGGTGTCCTCATCGATCTGGTAAACCTCACCGTTCTTTACGGCATTGACGTTCTCCCATCCTTCAAGAGCCTTAACCTGCTCTGCTGCGTCGGGCATCCAGTTGCAGTCCATGAGGATTACGTCAGGGTTAGCTGCGATAACATCCTCAACGGATACTGAGAGCCAGCCTTCCTGGTCTGCGAAAACATTCTTTGCACCGAGATCTTCGATCATCTCATTCATGTAAGTTCCCTTACCGAAAGTATAGATCGTAGGATACTCCGCTGAAGGAACGTTCATCATTACGAGAACAGTCTTCTGCTCGCCTTCGGGAATCGTCTTTGCGTATTCCTCAACGCCTTCCATGAATACTGTGAGTCCCTTTGCATATGCAAGTCCTTCAGCGCCCTTGCCTACACATGTTCCGATAAACTTTATGTCATCGCATACACCCTCGATTGAATCAGGTGTGGGAATGTCTGCTACGCAGATTCCGCTGTCAACAAGTGACTGGAAAGGAGATGTGCCGCCTACAGAGCTCATGCCTGATGTGAAAACGATATCAGGAGAAAGAGCTGCGATTGCCTCGTTGTCAGGTGACATCATGTCGAACTGTGCAACACCTGAAGGAAGCTTGTCAGCAAATGAAGCAGAGTTTGTATCGATACCGACGATCTTGTCGCCAAGACCAAGCTCAATGAGGACCTGTGTTGTGGAAGGAGCCATTGAAACGATCTTCTCTACGTTGTCAGGAACAGTGATGGCATTGCCTGCACGGTCCTGGGTCGGCTTTTCGATGTTCATTTCCTCGACAATATCCTGACCTACGGATACCAGACCGGTGAAATCAGATTCTTCCGCCATCTCCTTGATTTCCGTAAGCTTTGCGCAGCCTGTCGCAAAGGAAATCGTCGTTACTACTGCCAAAATAACCGAAAGTAACTTTTTCATAATTAACCTCCAAAAACAGAAAGTCATAAGATATTTCTTAGATAAACCTTCTTTTTTTTCGTGTAAAATTATAATCTATTGAGATATACTTGAGGGCAATTGTTGTATATCAAAAAACTATGCATAAACAGGGCTTTTTATTATGAAGATTAACAAAATACTTGCAGACAAGACACCTACGATCTCTTTTGAGGTCTTCCCGCCCAAGGCTGAGACAGGCCTTAATGACGTAAAAACGGCAGCAGGCGCCATCGCGGCCCTCAATCCTTCCTACATGTCAGTAACATACGGCGCGGCAGGCTCGACTTCCAAAATGACCATCGAAGTTGCTTCCGACATCAAGAATCTTCACGGCGTTACCGTAATGCCACACCTCACATGCGTTGCTTCAACAAAAGAGCATGTCGCCAACATGCTTAAGCAGATACGCGAGAACAACATCGACAACATCATGGCCTTAAGAGGCGACAAGCCCAAGGACGGAATCGTCTGCGAAGATTATATCCACGCATCAGACCTCATCAGGGACATCAGGGCCCAGGATCCGGATATCTGCATCGGCGGCGCATGCTATCCCGAAGGCCACATCGAGTGTATTCATAAGTCAGATGACATCCACTTCCTTAAAGAAAAGGTCGATGCAGGCTGTGACTTCCTCACGACCCAGATGTTCTTTGACAACAACATCTTCTACAACTTCCTGTACAGGGTTAAGGATATAGGCATCAACGTTCCCGTCGTCCCGGGCATCATGCCGATCACAACTGCAAAGCAGCTCTCGCGTTCTGTCCAGCTCTCAGGAACTGCAGTGCCGGAGCGTTTCAAGGCTATCGTTGACAGATTCGGTGATGACCCCGTTGCCATGCGTCAGGCAGGAATAATCTATGCGACAGAGCAAATTATCGACCTCATCGCCAACGGCATAACTCATGTCCACGTCTATTCCATGAACAAGCCCGACGTAGCTTCAGACATTCTCTATAACCTCAAAGGAATCATCAACTAATGCCTTTAGAAGTGGAAATACCCGTAAAAGAAGTCCAGAGATACATGGGATACCATGGTATCGTTGACATCGCGCCTGAGATCTCAGAAAAGATCAACAAGGCCATAGAGCATCTCGGCACCCAGTCCCACCCGCGCATAATCTCAAAGGAATACCGCATAACGGTCGCGGAGAAGACTGTCACGCTTCATGCGGAAAACGAGGATGTTACCTTTGAATCCGAAGGTCTCGTAAGAAACCTTACAGGATGTTGCGGTGCTGTTCTTCTCGCTGCAACCATCGGTCCCGCGTGCGACATGCTGGTAAGAAGGGCAAGCATTACTTCTGCTGCAGACAGCGCGGTATATCAGGCTGCAGGCGCTGCAGCGATCGAGGCTTTCCTTGACGACTACAACGACAAGCTTAAGGCAAGTTATGAAGCAAGAGGACTTTTCCTGCGCCCCAGATTCTCGCCGGGCTACGGAGATCTCAAGCTTGAACACCAGAAGGACTGGTTCAGGCTTTTGGACATTACAAAACAGATCGGCATCGAACTTACCGATTCGCTCCTCATGGTTCCGACCAAATCCGTTACCGCGATCATAGGCATCGGAATCGATGAGACTAAAACAGGATGCACAGGGTGCAAAGGCTGCAACAGGCACGACACCTGTGAGTTCTCAAAGGAAAGGGCTTGAAGCATGGGCTTACGAGAAAGACTTGGTAAAGAATGGTTATTCTGTGATGGAGGTACCGGTTCGATCCTGCAAAAGCTGGGGCTTAAGGGCGGCGAGCTGCCTGAACTCTGGAACCTCACCAGACCTGAAGACATCAAGAATCTTAACAAGAGCTATTTCGAAGCAGGCTCAAACATCGTAAACACCAATACTTTCGGTGCCAACGGATTCAAATTCGATAACGTTGCCGAGATAGTTACAGCTGCAGTCAGGCTCTGTCAGCAGGCCAGAAAAGAAGCAGGCCGCGAAGACGATGCTTATGTCGCGATCGACGTAGGCCCTACCGGCAAACTCTTAGAGCCCATGGGTGATCTCGCATTCAACGATGCAGTAAATGTTTTCGCTGAGATAATCAAGGCAGGAGCCGAAGCAGGCGGAGATGTGGTCGTGATCGAGACCATGAGCGACTCATACGAAGCAAAGGCAGCCGTCGTTGCCGCCCACGAAGTATGCGACCTTCCCGTCATCGTCACGATGGTTTACGATGAGACAGGCAAGCTCCTTACAGGCGGCGGAGTAGAAGGCACCGTTGCAATGCTCGAGGGACTTAAGGTCGATGCGATCGGCATCAACTGCGGATTCGGCCCGAAGCAGATGCTCCCCATCGCAGAGCGACTTGTTAAGTGCTGCTCACTTCCTATCGTTGTTAACCCTAATGCAGGTCTTCCCAGAACGGAAAACGGCCAGACCGTATACGATGTTGACCCTGAGGAATTTGCTGAGATCATGGTCGAGATCGCAAAGCTCGGCGTCCACGTAATGGGCGGATGCTGCGGCACGACTCCGGACCACATCAGCACAATGATCAACAAGGTTAAGGCTCTTCCCTTCACCGAACCCGTAACAAAGAATTTCACTTACGTCACGAGTTTTGCAGACTGCGTTGAGATCGGCAGAAAGCCTGTCGTAATCGGCGAGAGAATCAATCCTACCGGCAAGAAAAAGCTCCAGCAGGCACTTCGCGAAAACAACATAGATTATCTTCTTACAGAGGCTTTGAACCAGGAGGCTGCAGGCGCGGATATTCTTGACGTTAATGTAGGTCTTCCCGAGATCGACGAGCCTTCCATGATGGAGAGCGTCGTATTGAAGATCCAGTCGATCACTAACCTTCCCCTGCAGCTCGATACGACTGATATCGAAGCGCTCGAAAAAGGTCTTCGTATCTACAACGGCAAACCTATGGTCAACTCCGTTAACGGCAAGGTCGAGAACATTGAAGCTGTCATGCCTCTCGTTGCAAAATACGGCGGTGTACTCGTAGGACTTCCTTTGGATGAAGACGGGATCCCTGCTACTTCAGAAGGCAGACTTGCAGTTGCAAAGCGCATCTACGAAGCTGCCGACAAATACGGTATCCCCAGAAAAGACATCGTCATCGACGGTCTTGCAATGACCATCTCTTCTGACCCTGATTCAGCCATCGCAACACTTGATACTGTTAAGGGCGTAAGAGACATTTACAACGGTCATTCGATCTTGGGTGTTTCCAATATCTCTTTCGGACTTCCCGCAAGAGAACTCATCAATTCATACTTCCTTGCAATGGCAATGCAGAACGGTCTGTCATGCGCCATCATCAATCCCTGCAACGGCCCCATGATGGCTTCAGTAAGATCATTTAACGCACTCATGAATCTTGACCCCAAGCTCGAAGAATTCATCGGTGCATATAGCGATTATGTTCCGGGTTCAGGCGTTGCAGCTTCATCCGGCGCGAAAGCATCTTCCGCATCTTCCAACGCGGTTCTTACACTCGCTGAAGCGATCGAGAGAGGCGTAACCGGAAGAGCTGCAGAGGCAATGAAAGAGCAGCTTGATTCGGGAAGAGAATCACTTGAGATAATCGATGCCGAACTCATCCCTGCACTCGACCGCGTAGGCAAAGGATATGAAGCGGGAACGGTATTCCTTCCGCAGCTCCTCATGAGCGCCGATGCCGCAAAGGCAGCATTTGCAGTCGTAAAAGAAGCGATGTCAGATAAACCCAGAAGCATTAAGGGCCGTGTCATCCTCGCAACCGTTAAGGGTGACATTCACGACATCGGAAAGAACATCGTAAAAGTCATGCTCGAGAACTATGGTTACGACGTAATAGACTTGGGCAAAGACGTTCCGCCCGAAGTCATAGTAGACTGCGCAATCGAGAACAATATCGAAGTCGTCGGCCTCTCTGCGCTCATGACTACGACCGTTGCTTCTATGGAAGATACGATCAAGTTATTGCGCGAGAAAAAGCCCGGCACAAAAGTCGTTGTCGGCGGTGCCGTAATGACCCAGGAATATGCAGACAAGATCGGTGCCGATGCATATGCAAAAGATGCAATGGGCACGGTAAGATACTGCGATTCGGTTTTCGGAGCATAAATCCCGTTTTATACAGATTTGCGGCGGGAAATATATAAATTTATTTTGACTAATATGCAAATATGTGATATTCATTTATATATTTTTTTAGGTGGTATTCAATGGCAAAAAGACTTTCTTCCATATTGATAGCTATTACAGCTTTTTTCTTAATCTGTATTTTCAAAGATGGGACTAATGTCTCAGCTTCACAATCTGACAAAAAGATGGATATATCGATTGGCTTTTACAAAGACGATGGAGCTTCATCCGATTTTTCTGATTATGACGATCTGATATATTTCTATGTGTCAGACGGTTCGGGCGTCAAACAGGTCTCCTATTCATATACCTGGTCCGACGGAACTACTGTTAATGCCACTACCGACTCATCCGGCAAGATCGTTCTTGAACACGATGCCTCTTCTGTAACATCGGTGAAGTTATCAATCGATAATATAGAACCGACAGATTATATTTTTGTTTCCGGATATGATTTCAGGAACTTCGGCTATGGCTTTATTCGTCCCGGTTCTACAGGCAATTACAGCACATTGAATGCATTTCCGCCTGCCGGTGAGCCCAATTTTTACTTTCAGGCCGGGCAAACAGATTATACTTCTGATATAAGGCTCTATGAGAAAACGGGCACCGTAACTGCAGACATCACTTTCGAACATTGGTCGGACGGCACTCCTATGAAATTATTCTCCGGAGATATCCTTACTTTGGATATAGCACCTATATCTGATTCCGGCAGTCATATGGATTGTTATTATGAGCTTGAGACTGATACCGGATATAAGCGCGTCAGCCGGATCTCCAACGACAACGGTATTTATCTTTCAGGGGATCTTACAGATGTCAGTAAGATCCATCTAACTATGTATACCGATGCACCCAAAGTGAGTTTTTTCGGCGACCTTAATTATATCGGTGGTCTGACTGTAAACGGCGAGAGTGACGTACGCGGCATCGTAACAGCAGATGCAGGTGACGGAACTCATTTCGATGTTGTAGTCAAAGAAGCCGAGCTCTATGAAGAAGGCAAGATGTCCTTTCAGTGCCTGGACGGCTCATCATCTTCCCATGACATAGAGATGACCATGAGATTTGCCCTCCAAAAGAACCGCCAGGATATATACGATCTTGATAATTTCTACTGGACTTTGGATTCTGATCCTACAGTAAGACACTATGCCGACCGCAAAGACTATAATGGTGTCAACCATAATTACATATATGAGATAACTATCCCTCTGGGTGATTCGATCACTCTGCACAATATGCTTCCAAGCATTATGTGGCATGAGGCGGATGCCTTTTCCACTATGTTTTTTGACGGCAACAGCTGCAAAGCGGACAATAGCACATTAATACTTGTCGACGGCAAATCTTCAACAACGACCACAGCATCGGATCTTGGTTTCCTGCCGACGGTCTTCAATGTGCCTTATAACGGCGTTGATGACAGTCTTCAGGTTGAAATCCAATCAAGCGGACCTTTTAGAGGTTTCGGATATAAGGCAAGCGGATACGAAATGAAATTCTACATTGCCCATACTTCCGAACAATTTATCTTCTCTAAGTCCTATGATCCGAATGACAATTCGACTCAACCTGATAAGATCCATGACTTTGAAGTTACTCTTACAGATGACGCAGGTAAACCTTATACAGGTAAAGTAGCATATTATATTTGTGACGGGACTGATACTGTTATCGATGAGGATAGCGATGTCCAATATGCATATCCTGACAGCGACGGCAAATTTACCATAGGTCTTAAAGCCGGCCAGTATGTCAAGATCGGAAGATCTCTTAATGACACTGTTCTGAATAATAATCTAAGAGCACGTCAAGGATGGCCTGATACAGCTCTTGTAACTAACGCATCATTTTTTAACAATGCATGTTTCCCTGAACTCGGCATGCTGCCATACGGAATCCGCTATGATGTCAAGGAAACAGGAACAGATTATTCGTGCCAGACTATCGGTTCAGACAATGGTGTGCTTGACTCAAATAACGGCAAAGCATTTTATGATCTCAGAACAGGACACACACTACAGGATTTTATTGATCTCATGAAGAGCAGTAACCTTCCTGTCACCGTTTTTGTCAATACACGTAATACAGGTTCTCTTACCATCGAGAAAACACTGATCGGAACCAGTGCTTCCTCCGGCGATTTTTCAATCGATGTAGAATTCAGAGATGATGCAGCTCAATTCCCTTCTGTCCTCAGTTATGTTACTGATAATGGCACCTCCGGTTCAGTAAATGTAACCGATTCAGGTAATGGTATATATAAGGTAAATCTTGCTGTAAGAGCGGGAGGGTCTGTCACTATATCCGGCATTCCTGCCGGCACCACATACAATGTCACAGAGACTTCTGCTTCATCTGCAGATTATAATGTCACTTATAATAATAACTCCGGTTCTGTCTCACCTGCCGGCACCACGGTCTCTATAACAAATACATTAAAGGATCAACCTACTCCCAGCGCACAAGTTACACCAACAGCTACGCCTTCAACTACGCCGGTGCCTTCACCATTGGTATCTACAGGCGAAGATCAAGGATACTATGGGGTGTTTGCGAGCGTTAGTATTGTTTTAGCAGTCTTCCTGCTGACTGTTACAGGGTTATCCGGAAAAAGAAGAGACTATTCAGATTCTCCGCTGGAAAAGAAGTAAGACAAAATAAGTCTTTGGAGGATTAATTACTTTTTCTCCGCTTCTTCGATTATCAGTGAAGCCCCGCAGAAAGAGCAAACATTGGTATTCTCGGCTCTGACAGATCCGCAGTTCGGACAATTCGTGTAATATCTGTGCTTTAAGAACTCGGCTTTTTCGTCGAGTTCTTTTTGTATCTTCTCATTCTTTTCAACGAGCTTTTCCGTCTCTTTCTCTTCGTTCTTCTCGTGGAACTTCTTTTTGTAGATTATTCCTGCAACTATGTAAAGAACAAACAGCACCATAAAAATGCAAGGCGTGAAATAGATAAGGTTATCGAAGAAATCGAATACCGGGCCTTCTTCAAGGCTTGAGTTCTCGATCACGGGCACGACCAGTTCATAGAACAGATTAGTCACAAACAAAATAAGGTTGACTACAGCTCCGATCAGACCAATGACAAATGAATATTTGAAGAATTTTTTCATTAGATCTTCTCCTTTGCCGCCGCATTAGCTTTATGTTTTTTGGGGTCAAACGTGGATACGCGGTGTACTGAGCTCGGCTCCGTATCCGCAAATGAAGGGACCTCCAAAGAAGTGCCGCAACTTAAGCAGTAAGTCAATGTCTTGTTTGCCACTGCACCGCAGTTCGGGCAGCTGTTGTAGTACCACTTCTTGCTGAGCTGTGAATTAATGAAATGCTCGGTCTTATATCTTTCCTCGAATGCCATGTTGTCTTCGACGATCCTTAATGCGCATTCGTGAAGGATCTTATCTCTAGCGTTTATGCAGACAAGCGCTGCAATGGAAAACAGGAGCGTCAGGACAGACATGAAATAGAATACGAATTCGTCGATAAAAAAGAACGCTATGTCTGTCATTATCATGTTCTCGAAAACATCTATTACTGCTTCATAGAAGAAGAAATTAACGATGAAGCTGATGAGCATCAAGATGCCCCAGACCTTTGTCTTCACCCAGACTATCTTGGGAGTTCTCTGTTTTGCTTCATATACTTTATTCGCATTCTCAACACCGAATTCCCTGTCAAAGAAAGAGATGCTGTACTGACTGCCATTCTTTGATGCCCATGTACGCTTATCACCTATCGCATCAGCAGGACGGTATCCCTTTACTTTGTAGACTCTTCCTCCAACCTTGTTAAGATCGATGTAATCAAAATAATAGATATCAGATGTTCTTCCCGTCTCTTTAAGAGCTATGAAAAAAATGACCAAACTTGCGCAGAAGATTCCGAGATTAATGAAATTCAATCCCGGAATGCTGTTTGATGCGATCAATGAAAAAAGGAAACCAATGACAAGCACGGCAGCGATAACCGCCATCGCAAACATAGTAAACATGTTTTGAAATACATAGCCGTCATTTTCATAGTAGTCACCATCACTAAAGTAACCGCCACCGCTGTAACGACCGCCGGAACTGCTGTGGAAACCACCACCGCCGCTGCTGTGGAAGCCACCGCCTCCACTACTGCGGAAACCACCACCACTGCTGCGAAAACCGCCGCCGCTGCTGTGGAATCCGCCTCCGCCGCTGTGATGACCGCCCGAATGGAAACCGCCGCCGTGAAAACCGCCACTTGCCATTTTTCTTTCCCCTGTTATCTCTCAATAGTCTTTGTCTTGCTGCCGTTTTCAGCTGCTGCTGAAATGCGGTGAACCGAAGACACCTGTTCCGTTGCAATGTCCTTTACTTCAAGCGAAGTACCGCAGTGAGTACAGATGCGCGTGTCCTTCTTCGCATCTGCGCCGCAGTTAGGACAGTTGTTGTAATACCACTTGCTGCTCAATGCCTGAGCGATGTAATTTTCCGTCTTCATCTTCTCATATGCCGCATTGTTGTCTTCGACGATCCTCACGGCACACTTATGAAGAAGACTGTCCCTAACCTTCACCATCGCAAAGCATAAGATCGCGCACAGAAGAGTTAAACCCGCCGGGAAATAAAACACAAAATCGTCGATAAAAGCAAATGCTTCATCTGTCATTATCATGTTCTCGAAAACCGGAATAACCATCTCATAGAAGAAAAAACTGCTAATCGCGCTGATAATACCGATTACAAGCCATACATACGAATTCATCCAAACGATCCAAGGAGTTCTGTTCATCAGCTCCCTGACCTTTTTGACGTTCTCATCACCGAAATCGCGGTCAAAAAAAGCTATTCGGTATCTGTTATCGTACTTGCCTGCCCAGGACACTTTATCACTTACAGAACTTGGACCATACTCCGTAAATTCAGCATTCCAGACCTGAATCTTGTTAATGCCGTCAAAGCTCTTAAGGTGATAAAGATCTGCAGTCCTCTTGTATCCTTTTAATCCGAGAACATAAAAGACTACACTTACCGTGAATATTCCGAGAGTGAACAGATCCACCCCTGGGACTTCACCTACGGCGACCTCATAAATACAAAAGGCCACAACGAGAATGCCAATTTTAATTCCTTCAAAGATCAGACTGTCACCGTCACCATTGCCGCCATGGTAACCGCCGCCATGGTAACCGCCGCCATGGTAACCGCCGCCATGAAAACCGCCGCCGAAGCTTCCGTGAGAACCGCCGCTAAAGTGATGTCCACCGCCGTGGAAACCTCCGCCGTGATGACCGCCTCTTGCCATTTTTACTATCCCCTCCGTTTTTCTATCCCTTACGATATTAGATAAATAATAAAGTATGGGGGCGTTTTGTAAATATTTTTTGAGCCAAAACAGAACTTACCGGCCAGACCATTCGGGTGATCTGACCGGTAAGCACGTGGAAGGGTATCTTCCGATACCGATTGGAATTCTTAATTAAGCCTCTTCCTTAGCCTCTTTGTCTTCCTTGGAAAGCGTGATTGCCTTGTAAACAAGAGCAGCTACTGCGCCGCCAACGAGAGGTCCGACGATAAATACCCAGAGGTACTTAAGAGCATCACCGCCTGCAAGGATTGCAGGTCCGATGGAACGTGCAGGGTTAACTGATGTTCCGGTGAAGCTGATTCCGATGATGTGTACGAGTACAAGCGCGAAGCCGATGATAAGTCCGCCGAATGAACCGTGCTTGAACTTGCTGTCTGTAACACCGAGGATGCAGAGTACAAAGATGAATGTGAGAACTGCTTCGATGATGAGACCACCGGCGATGTTTCCGTTGCATCCTGCAAGGCCGTTTGAACCGAGTCCCCATGAAGCCATCTCCATCTCAGTCTCGTCATAAACGCCTGTCATGTCTACCTTGCCGATAAGCTCAAAAACATAACGGAGAAGGCCTGCACCTGAAACGGCACCAAGAACCTGGAATACGACGTATCCCCAGAATTCCTTGACTGTCATCTTCTTGCTGATGAGCATTGCAAGTGATACGGCGGGATTGATGTGGCAACCTGATACATTGCCGATAGAGTATGCCATGGCAACGATAACCAGACCAAATGCAAAAGCTGTAAGGATGTATCCGCTGCCGTTTGCGGAATCACAGCCGACTGCCATAGCCGTACCGCATCCTACGAATACGAGTACGAATGTGCCGATGAATTCAGCAGTGAACTTCTGGATAACAGCAACTGTCCCGTCCTTTTTCGAAGAAGGGATAACCATGTAAAGGATAACGAGAACTACTGCGAGGATCGCAAGGTCTGCCATAAGGAAAGAACCGTTGTAGACCATGGAATAAACGAGTGCGCTGTCGTAGCCTGCATCAGCTGCATATTCGGAATAGAAGATAACACCTGAAGCAACTGAGCCAAGCCATCTTACGATATAAGCGATCGCAGTGAAAACAAGGATCTTAATGACTGATGTTGCCCTGAATCTTCCGAGCGCATCAGAGATCTTGTTTCTGCTGTCAGCCTTAAGTGCAGCAAAGCCTGCAAAACCAAGAGCAGTATATCCGATCGTGTAATCGAGAATAACCTGGAAAGGAGTTACGAGCCAGCCTCCGATAAGCTGCAAAAGGCTGAAGATGAATGCTATAACAAAACCCCATACAGGTCCGAATGCGACGCCGTATACGATGATGGGCAATGTTGAAGCAGGAGTTACGGTTCCGCCCATCGGCATCTCGAAAAGCTTTAACTGTGAAAGCACGAATGCCAATGCAAGGCATACACCGCCCGTGGATATCCTCAGGATATTTTCGCGGTTTGATTTAAGTGATTGTTTTGACATAAAAACACCTCCGTCTTACGGACACCGGAGCGACTGCTCGAACTGCACGTTCAATGCCACAGACAAGAGGATCTATGAAAATATATAAGGTTCCCTACGCCGGCATTATCCGTCAGGTTCAGCGGGTCGGATCATTAATCCCTCTCAGCGGTCAAGCTCCCCGATTTCCGTTTGTCGCGAAAAATATACTATATGAACACACCTAATACAAGGCATCAGGTCTTGTCGATTTTACCGAATCTTTTGGCCGGATGCCATATGAGAAGCAGTATAAACATCAAAACGGAAGTCGTACCGAGGCTTATTGGATAAACCGTCATGATGCTCTCGAAAGTGTGATACTGCTGGAATATCGTATAGATCCAGAAGATCCTTATTCCGCAGACGCTTATCATGGTGATAATGGCAGGCGTCAGTGATATTCCGTAACCTCTCATGTATCCGCTCATTACTTCGTAGAACAAAGAGAAAAGATGCGCCGACGTGATGAGGACAATACGTATATAACCGATCTCTACAAGCTCAGGATCAGGATTAAAGATCGCAATGAGATGCTTGCCGAATAAGATAAGCGTAAAGACCATAAGACCTTCAACTACTATGCCTTCCAGCATACAGAGCTTCAAAGTCTTCTTGCATCTGTCGATCTTCTTCGCGCCGTAGTTCTGGCCCGTAATCGTGGTGCATGCCTGACCGAAGCTGTTAAGAACATAGTAGGAGAATATCTCGATGTTAAATGCTGCAGAAGATGCTGCGGCAACGCTTGTTCCGAGGCTGTTGATTGCTGCCTGGATGATGATGTTTGCAGTAGAGAAAACAGCTGCCTGTCCACTTGCGGGAAGTCCGATCCTTAAGATCTTCCACAAGATCCTCCAGTCGATCTTAAGCTTCTTCTCATCAAACTTAGCTGCCGTCTTGGACTTCCTCAGGAAGAACAAAAGAATGATGCTGCTGATCATGTTGGAGATAACTGTCGCAGTTGCAACGCCTTCCACATTGGCATGCAGGAAAACAACAAAGAAAAGGTTCAGTATGACATTGATGATACCGGAGATGATTAGCGCAACAAAAGGGATCCTGGTGTTGCCCATTCCCCTGAAAACAGCAGCTTCAAAGTTATACAAAAGGATTACCGGAAGGCCGCCGACATAGATGCGGAAATAAGTGATCGCCATGCCGAGAGACTCTTCGGAAATGTTCTGTGATCTTAAGATCGGCACTGCAAGAAGCTCACCGATCAAAGCGATTATAATGCCTCCGATAACGGCTACGATCATGGAAGTATGAAGGGCTTTTTGAACCGTCTCATCATCCTTTTTCCCGACGGCATTTGCAATAACTACGTTTGTACCGAGAGAGATACCGAGGAATGAGTTAACGATAAGAGAAATGATTGGCGTATTTGCTCCTACCGCTGCCATGCACGCCTTGCCGAGTTCGCCCGTGAAGTTTCCTACTACCGCGATGTCGGCAGCATTGAAGAGCTGCTGAAGGATGCCCGTAAATGCCAAAGGAAAAGCAAACCCGAGGATCTTATTCCACAGGCTTCCATCAGTCATAGATTTTCCGGGTCTTAACAGCGAACTCATATAAAACTACCGCGATATTCCCCACGCAAAAAATGCGTGCTAAAAGAAAGGTTTTAAATTACACCATGAAATAATATCGCGAAAGCCGTATTTTAGGAGATGGCACCTTATACTAAATAATATCTGATAAAGACGTCCTATATTATCAAGTCTTACAATGCCGGTTCAGTATTAAAGGCGCCCGATCTTAACAAGTCTTACAATGCAGGATTCGATAAACTTCTGGACCTCACGCTCATACATGGCCTGTGATCTCTCGTAGCACTCCATGTGCTTTGCATTGTTGACGATCACCATCCTCTTCCTGCAGCGCAGGTTGTCGTAGATCTCACGCGTATCAGAAGGCGTTGTGACCTCGTCTTCACCGCCCTGGAAGATCAGTACGGGGATCTTGATGCTGCTCGCATGTGTAGCAGCGTCACAGCGGTTGATGTCAAATCCGAACTGGCGCTGAGCACTCTTTCTGATGCTGCCGATAAGCCACTCGGGAGGCAATTTCGTGCTGTTCGGAAGATTATTCCTTAAGAATGCATTAAGCGAAGACATAGGCGAATCGGCGATTATGCCGCAGACGCAGCGTTCGAACTCCTTCTGTTGTGCGGCAAGGAGGCATGCCGTGGCACCTGCGCCTCTTGCTACGAGATAGATCCTGCAGTTATTGCCGAGTCTTCTTTTCGTGAACTCATACCAGGCATCAAGATCGACGCTCTCCATGAGACCCCATGTGAAATTCTTGCCGCCGCTCATGCCGTGGCCTCTCATGTGTGTGATGAGGCAGTGGCACTGGACCTTGCGCATCATGAGCCTTGCATATGCGGCCATCTCGGCGGGCGACTCGTCGTAGCCGTGAACTAGGATGACCATGTTGCGGCATGTAGAATCAGATGAAGGTCTGTAATATCCTGAGAGCTTGCATCCGTCAAAGGATGTAACCCTTACTCCGAGCCATTCGTTATGGAATGTATAGAACCAATTCTTGCCGCGTCCTATAATCGTGCTCCTGTCGATCTTCTTGGGCGATCTGTCTACCTGCGGAAGTGGTTTGGGCCTTCTGAAGATCCTCTTGAAGAGCTTGTCGGTATAGGACATGAACAGCACAAAAAGTCCTCCGCCGATGAGGATGACCAAAAGCACTATAAGTACCGCAATGAGAATGGCGGTTACAGCAGAACTATTATCCGGCAATTATTCCCTCCGGGCTGTCCTTCCCGGAGCTCAGGAGCTGACAGCCGTTTTCAGTTACCAGGCAGTCGTCCTCGATCCTGAAGCCGGTGTCCCATTCTGGAATATAAACACCGGGTTCGACGGCAAGGCAATTACCTGCTTCAAATTCCTTGTCCCTCGGGCCGACGTCGTGAACGTCTAACCCAAGATAGTGTGAAGTGTTGTGCCAGTAGTAACGGCGCACTTCCTCCACTGTAAAATTATCAGGTATTAGTCCTTGTCCCGCAAGCCATTTGCCTGCAATGTCATACATTTGTGAATTAAGCCCGGCGAAAGTTTTTCCGGGTGCAATATACTCAAAAGCAGCCTTCCTCAATTCCTGAATAAGGCCCAGAAGCTTCATCCTCTTATCGTCTTCGCCCTTTGGATCGCCTACGAAGAATACTCGTGAGATATCGGCACAGTATCCGTCCATCCTCGCGCCACAGTCGATCTGGATAATGGAGCCTTCTTTGGCGATGCCGTCGCCCGCTTTCTCAGGGTCTGAATGGTGCAGATAGAAAGCATTGGTGCCGCAGGATACGATGGTCTCGAAAGCAAAAGCCATTGAGCTTCTCTTCGCCATCTCATACTCAAGCTTAAGGTATAGCTCGTACTCTGACACGCCGGGACGGATTATGGCCTTCATCTCCTCTATTGCCTCTTCCGTGATCCTTGCAGCTTCCCTGATGCAATCAGCCTCACAGGGCCTCTTAACAAGGCGCATTGAGGTCGTGATCTCCGATAAATCGCAGGTCTTGCGGCCGTCTTTCTCGATAGTCTTCTTGAGTTCGAAAGGCTTTGCCATAACGGATGAATTATCCAGATAGATCTTGATATCCGTGTCCTTTATGAGCTCAAACTCCTTTTCCTCATACTTCTCAAGGTCGCATACGTCTTCAGATGCAAGGCCGGTCAGCGCTGCGATGTCGTCAAATGCCATTCTCTTGCCGTGCCAGCGCTCCTCCATGGAGTCTCTGGCGGGAGCATAGATCTTTGAAGTAACCACGCCGTTCTTTTCGATCACGAGAACAAAGCCCGGGCGTTCAAGTCCGGTCAGATAATAGAAGTTCCTGTCACAGAAAAACCTGTAGTCGGAATCGCGCGACATGTGCTTCTCTTCGCCTGAGAAAAGCAGCGCCGCGGTGCTGTCCGGCAACGCGGCGGCAAAGCGTTCTCTGTTTTGTTTGAAAAAAGATGAATCTATCGCCATCAGTTACCTTACCACTGCTTCACACCTTCCGAACGGACATTGTATTCGTCGAAAAGGATCGTGTTATTGATGTAATTGAGCGTGGCACCGGGTGATCTTCTGATGAGACCGGGATTGCCGATTACGATAGAACCGTCGGGAACGTCGAAGTTAACATATGCGCCGGGCGCGATAAGAACGTTGCTGCCGATCCTGATATTGCCTACGATGACGGCATTTGCGCCGATCCATACATAATTACCGATATGCGGAGAACCCTTTCTCTTACCTCTGAACTGGGTTCCGATGACTACGCCGGTCGATACGTTGACGTTATGGCCGATAACGCTCTTCGGGTGGATGATTACACGTCCGAAATGCGCCAGATAAAAGCCTTTGCCGATCTCGGTATCGTAAGGAATCTGGAAATGATACTTGCGGCTCAGTCTGTCGAGTCTGAAGTTAGTGACTGCGAACTTGATCTGATAGAGCTTTTTCTTGATGCCGTCCCACTTTTTGATCTGGTCAGCATAATAACGCGTACGTCTCATTACGCTGATATAGCTGAATTCCGGGGATGATCTTCTCTCTTCAAGATAGCATGTGTAGATGTTCTTGTAGCGACGTGCATTGCCGGTGTATCTGAACAAATCGGCATAAATGATGTCTTTTAACTCATCAGTCATGAATGCACATCCCTCCATCTTCCTTAATAAAAAAATTCTATTACTTTTTGCAAAATAACTCAATAAGATTTTATGCTCAAACGCCCTATTCTTACGAGTTTGTAATATTATCGATAAACCTATTCTTCAAGTCTTCTTTACACAATCTCAAAAGAAATATACAATTTTTATAAGAAATACGATATGGAAACTAATCGAAGAGGATCTGAATTATGAATATTGAAAAAGAACTTGCAAAAAGGCTGATGGATGAAGGCGAATCCGGAAACCGTCAGGTCGCTTACAACCACGAGATCAGCTTCTACGAACTCGTAGCAAGCGGTAATATGCACAGATTCGAAGAAGCCCTGAAGACGATCGGCGCTACCCAGAATCTCGGAACATTAAGTCCCGACAAACTCCGCAACGTTAAATACCACACGGTTATCCTCACCGCCCTAGTCAGCAGATTTTGCATCGAGGCAGGTCTTGAGATCTCCGTAGCTTATAACCTCAGCGACATCTTCATCGAACTCATTGATGCCGCAAGCACCATTGACGAGGTTTATTCCGTTCAGAACGAGATGCTGCGTTCTTACTGCCGCAAGATGAGCGACCTTTCCAAGAACCGCGTCGTATCCCGCCACATCGTCGTTGCCATCGACTACATCAGATCCCACATCCAGGAGAACCTCACGGTCGAATCGATCGCTGACTCGCTCTCCCTTAACTCAAGCTATCTTTCCAAGCTCTTCAAGCAGGAAATGGGCATCACGTTAAGCCGCTACATCAGGGACCAGAAGATCAACGTCGCATGCAACATGTTAAGACATTTAGATGAGTCTTCCCTGACCATTGCAAATTACCTTGGATTCTCCTCCCAGTCCCACTTCATTCAGGTATTCAAGAAGTCCACAGGCATGACCCCTGAGGAATACCGCCGCAAGAACTACCACCAGAGCTGGATGAACGGCGAGAGCGAAGAGTAAAGCTTTCTGAATTTGATTTTATAAGGGATGTCTTCACAAGTTGAGGCATCCCTTTTTCGTTGGGACTATAAACTCTGTCTTTATATCTTCTGTGCAATTGTTTGGTTAAAAAAGGGCCAACAATTGCATAAATAACCCTTTTTGTGCAATTGTTGCGGCTAAAAACGGGAAACAATTGCACACGTGTTGTTTTCTCTAATCGCTGTTCAAATCCACACATTTGGAGAATGGACTTCTACCCCAATAATCACTCTGCGCTCTTCAGCGACTCGGCCATGTTGATTTTCTCGATCTTGGCGCGCATTATGAGGTTTACTATCGTCGAAAATGCCAGTACGAAGGCAAGCGAGTAAACGTAGCTCATAGGGGTGATCCTGATCTGGTAAGTGACCATGTCCATCGCTATCTGGGCCATTACAAACCTGTGCAGCAGGAAGCCCAGGGGAATTCCCACCAGGAATCCCATGAGAACGAGAAGAACGTTTTCGCGCGTGACATATGCGCCCGTCTCGCGCTTGTTGAAGCCCATGACCTTAAGTGTCGCGATCTCCCTGATACGCTCGGTAATGTTGATATTGTTGAGGTTGAAGAGCACGATGAATGCAAGTGCGGCAGCGCTCACGATTACAAGCACGATGACATAATTCATTCTTTCCATGGTCGAGGCAAAGCTTTCTCTGGAATCAGCGGTGGAAGACCAGGTCTTTATGTCGTAGTTATCGGAAAGATAAGTTGCGATCTTATATGAATCAGCTGCAGTCTTTGTCCCGGTCTTAACGAGAAGGGTCTCAGGAGTATAAGGCTTGCCGAATGCTTCCCTGTAAGTGTTTGGCGTCATGAACACATAATGCATCGTGTAGTTCGTGAAAACAGCACCGACCTTTAGAGTTACTTCATGCTCATCTTCGCCGTAAAGCAATGTTATCGTGTCGCCGGCCTTGACGTTATTCTTTTCCGCGAGTTTCTCGGAGACGGCTATCTCACCGTCAGCAGGCCATGCGTATTCCTCTCCGGTCTTAACGTCAGTTATGCCGAAAACTTCAGAGATTTTGGGGTCATCCGATATGAACATCTCAAGGTCTCTTACATAGCCAGAACCGTTGTTTTTAGCTACGTCACCCTTGACGATAACGTATTCAAATTCGACGCCCGTATTTGCAAGCGCGTCCTTGACGGCGTCTTCGATCGCGTATTGCCTGTACTTCTCATCGAAAGAAACCGCAAGGTCATATTTCATGATGTTGTCGTACTGGATATTAACAACGTTACAGACTGAATCATAAAGACCGAAAGCCGTTAAGAGAAGCGCTGTGCATCCTGCGATTCCGACGATCATCATCCACATTCTTCTCTTGAAGCGGAACACGTTGCGCGCAGAAACTTTATGCAGGAACTTCATTCTCTTCCAGATGAATCCGATACGTTCAAGAAGAATGCGCTTGCCCGGCAGAGGTGCCTTGGGTCTTATGAGCTCGGCGGGCATTCCTTTAAGAGATGAGAGCGCAGTGTATACAGTTACACCGACGGTGCACAAAAGCGCTACGAACAGGACGAGGATGAAGAGCGGGACACTCGTGGCAAACGATACTTCCGTAAAGCCGTACATCATTTTATAGACTTCCCAGATGACCGCGGGGAACAGTTTTGTGCCGCCCAAAAATCCTAGAACGCTTCCTAAGATCGCAGCTGAACCTGCGTAGATCGAATATTTCATAACGATCGAGAAATCCGAATATCCGAGAGCTCTCATTGTTCCGATTATTCCACGCTCGTCACTTACCATTCTGCTCATTGTCGTGGAACATACCAGCGCCGCGATCGCGAAAAAGAATATCGGGAATACTGAAGCAACGCCGTCAACGATCTTTGAATCGTTATCGAAGCAGACATAACCTGTGTTTTTGTCTCTTCCGAGGATATAGACTTCAGGATCGTCCACACTGTCGATCAGCTCAAACCCGTAGACAAGATTCGATCTGTACACTGTATCTGCCGTATAGGAAAACTCGGTATATCCTTTCCAGAGTTCGTAAACGCCGTCGTTATATTCTTTCCAGCCGTCATCTATCTGCTGCTGCGCATCCTCGATCTGCTCAAGACCGTCATAGTATTGGGTCAATCCGTCAGAATACTGCGAGTACGAGGAATCGAACTGCGCCTTGGAACTTTCGTACGACGACAGCCCCATCTCGTACTGCATCTTGTCAGACATATAAGTCTGGTATTTTGTGCTGTAGTCGGAAAGCTTGTCTTCGTATACTTTCTGCTTGTCATCAAGCTCTTTCTCGATATCGTCAAAACCTGCCGCAGCCGTCTCAAGTTCCGTGATCTCAGCCTGCGCTTCATCGATCAGAGTCTGGTAGTTTGCTAACTGTTCCTCCTGGCTTGCAATCTGGCTTTCAAGACGCTGTCTTTCAATGTCGGACGTAGCCTGCTCAAGCGCTGCCTTGTTGTTTTCGATGCCGGCCTGCAATGAAGCGACCGTGGATTCATAATAAGAGATGGAGAACTCAAGCGAAGCGATACTTGATGCATTCCGGCTCCTTGCCGTTCGCAGATCAGAACGCCCGTCGAAAATCTCCTGGTAGAGCGAATCGATATCTTCCTTAAGGGAGTCCAGTTCCGCCTTCTCCCTGTCGACTTTGCTGCCTGAAGCATCGAGAAGGACCTTCGTCGAAGTCAGTTCTCTCTGGTAATCGTCGAGCTGGCTCTTGGAATCATCGAGCGTTGCTTTTCCGTCTTCTAATTCTTTGCGCTTCTTATCAAGTTCGGTCTGTCCGTCCTCTAATTCCTTACGGGCATCGTCAAGTTTTTTGCGTGCATCTTCTATCTCGCTGCGGCCGTCGGATATACCGTCATTGAACTCGTCAATACCATCGTAGAGCTTCTCGTATTCTTCTCTTAATGTTTCTTCGAATCTGTCATTGATCACGCTGGCAAGCATTACTTTATACTGCTTTTCAGCGTTTTTCGCCCAGTCTTTATACTCATCGGAAAATATATAAAGGCCGGTATTTGCATACAGATATGCTTCGGTGTAATACTCTGAATCAAAAGCTCCGGGAAGTGCGCATACATAGTATGAGACACTGCCAGAACCCTCGTTGGATGTGCCTCTCTGGAAGTTCAGATATAAAGGGCTTCTTGCAGTTCCGACGATCGTATACTCCCTGTATTTGAACATATTCAAAGACTGTTCGCTCGTCTCATCAGTTATTACAAGCTTGGTTCCCAATTCAATGGACGGAAACCTGTAAGCATCGATGACGACTTCGTCCGGTCTTGAAGGAAGTCTTCCCGACTCAAGACTCAAATGGTTGACGTTCTGTGTGATGGATATGAACCTGACCGTATCAGTGGCGTCTTTGTCTCCCATAAGGGCTGAACAGTCAACAGAATAAGAGCCTTCAACAACGCATCCGGTACGCTTGGCAAGCTCATCAATATCTTCATCGGTAAACCCGATCGTCGACAGCATCTTGAAGTCGAACATAGAGGTTTCTTTGGTATATATATCCGCAGTATAAACGAACGAAGGCGTGGTCACTTTAAGGCCCGAGAAAAAGCCGACGCCAAGAGCGATTATCGCGAATATCGCGATAAATCTGGGCAAGGTCATTTTGATGGATCTTAATATTGTCTTTACGTAAGGACTCATTACCACTCGATAGTATCCACGCTTACGGGATGCTCGTTAACGATCATGCTCGTGATCTTTCCGTTCTTAACTCTGATGACTCTGTCAGCCATCTCCGTAAGGGCGGAATTGTGCGTGATTATTACAACTGTCATTCCCTTCTCTGTGCTTAAGGACTGGAGAAGCTTTAATATCGCTTTACCTGTCTGATAGTCAAGCGCGCCCGTAGGCTCGTCGCACAGAAGCAGCTTGGGGTTCTTGGCGATGGCTCTTGCTATTGAGACACGCTGCTGTTCACCGCCTGAGAGCTGTGCCGGGAAATTATTTTTACGGTCGGCAAGACCTACTTCATTCATCAAAAGATCGCAGCTGATAGGGTCTTTTACGAGCTGGGCTGCCATCTCGACATTCTCATATGCCGTAAGGTTCGGAATGAGGTTATAGAACTGGAAGACAAATCCTACGTTCTGTCTTCTGAACAGTGCAAGTTCATTGGCATTGAGGACTGATATCTCTTTGCCGTCCAGATAAACGCGGCCGGTCGTTAGTCTGTCCATTCCGCCAAGGATATTAAGCAGAGTAGTCTTGCCTGCACCTGACTGTCCGACAATAACGCAGAGTTCGCCTTTTTCGATCTGGAAAGAACATCCGTCAAGCGCCGTGACATTTACCGAACCGGTCTTGTAGATCTTTCTGACATCTCGGAATTCAATATATGACATAAATTTTCTCCGTGCTTAACAGCACCAAATCCTTATTACCTGTAGTCGATATAAAACGGCTGGATATCGTAACCCGAAGCAAAATCCTGACACTGTGAAGGCACGCTGATGTAAAGTCTCGCACAGTCATCAAAAGCCCACTCACCGATCGTATAGACCGAGTCGGGAACATAGACGTAACTCAGCTCATCACAATAGCAGAATGCCTGCACGCCGATGTATATACAACCTTCCGGAATATAAACGTATTCCAGGTCTTCACATGTGCTGAATGCGTAGTCCTCGATCCGCACTATGGTGTCAGGAAGCACGATCGAAGTCACAAGATCGCAGTCGTCAAAACATTCACCCGCGATGGTGTCTATGTTGGAATCTTCAGCGAAAACCAGCTTGTTAAAGCAATTGACCTCATCAGGCATATCAAGAGTTCCGTAGCCCGAGATAATGCACGTGCCGTCTCTGGTGAGCTCGTATGTCGCATAATCTCCGCAGCGTCCTGCTGAAGGCTGGCAGTGTCTTGTATCCGCATCAAGTATCCTGTGATCGTTTGAGAACGACTCCAAAGGCGAGAGATAGTAAAGCGTAAGATCTTCGTAAACATCCACATTGCCGTCGCCATAATAATATCTGGACATGTCATAAGTGGGATCGACGAAATACCATTTGTCACCGAGATATACCGCTGCCCATGCGTGATCGGCATAATCATCGGAAGAAGGCGAGTAACCAATCATCTCGTCGTAGGTGCTCATTCCGATTCCGAATTCAACCGTTGCAGGTATTCCCTGCGCCCTGCACAAAGCCGTAAAGCAGTTGCCGAACCCTTCGCATATGCCCTTGCCGTCTCTTAAGATATCAACGGCACTGTCCTGATATCCGCCGCCATCAGCTGAAGCCTCGACATTGTCGTATGCCATCTCGGTAGCGATATAGATATAGATGCGGTAAACCTTTTCCCAGTCATCTTTTGCGCCGTTGCAGATTTGGTTGGAATATCCGATAAGTACGGGATCGTCGCATTCGATATCATTCTGGGGCTCCAAGCATTCTCTCAGAGACTGCTCGTCTGTCCACATCTCTTCACAGGATTTCAGGTTGAATTCATAGTTCGGTGACTTCCAGAAATGAATGTTGCCGCCGCTCTTGTAAATGATGTTGTTGCCGTTGTCGACGGATCTTCCGAAAGCCTCGTAAGTCAGCGTGACATAGTAAAGTTCGTCTTCACTCATATCACTCGAAAAGTCAACGTCGAAAGAAGTGCCGCCTCTGGAATAAGTCCTGACAGTCTTCATGGTATTGCATTTTGAGAGCGTGATATCGTACTCCCTGCTGACATCGGAAGTAAAAATGGCCCTGCCTCCGGAGAGACTGAAATCAACAGTCGCACCGTCAGCGAGGGTCAGTTCATAAGAATCAAATAAAGCAGGTCTAAAATCACCTTTCCTGAAAATTCCCGGAAAAGCATTAAGGGTAATTGATACGCAAAGTATTATTGATGCGGCTACCCTCAAAAACACCTTTTAGATCTCCTTGGCAAGTTTTACGGCTTCGTCAACAGTTATCTCGGAAGCGTCGCTTGAATCTCTTCTCTTAACTTCTACGATACCTTCACCGGCTCTTCTGCCTACCGTGATACGGAGCGGAATACCGAGGAGGTCAGCATCCTTGAACTTAACGCCCGGACGCTCATTTCTGTCATCGATGAGGACTTCGCAGCCTTGAGCAGTAAGGTCACCGTAGATCTTCTCTGCTACGCCCATGATCTCCTCATCGTTAGCCTTTGTGGGAACAACGATTACCTTGTAAGGTGCAACGATGGAAGGCCAGATGATTCCGTCGTCATCGTGATACTGCTCAATGATCGCAGCAAGAACTCTGGATACGCCGATACCGTAGCATCCCATTACCATGCTGTGTTCCTTACCGTTATTGTCGAGATATACACAACCGAGCGCATCGGAATACTTTGTACCGAGCTTGAAGATGTGTCCTACCTCAACGCCTCTTGCCATGCCGAGCTTACCCTTGCCGCACTTGGGGCAGATATCGCCGGCCTTGGCATTTGTAATATCAGAGACCTTATCGGCTTCGAAATCTCTGCCGATGTTAACGTTCTTGAAGTGATAATCAGTCTCGCATGCGCCGACTACGAAGTTCTTCATACCTGCAACTTCAGGATCTACAACGATGTCTACCTTCTGCTTGAGGTTAACAGGGCCTGCAAAACCGACCTTTGCGCCTGTGATCATCTCAACGTCAGCGAAAGCAGCGAGTTCCATCTCGGTAGCGTCATAAAGATTGCCGAGCTTTGTCTCGTTGATGTCTCTGTCACCTCTGCACATGGCAGCAACGAACCTGCCGTCAATGTTATAAAGGATAGTCTTTACGAAAGCCTCAGGTCCGCAGTTCAAATAACCGCAGAGCTCTTCAATCGTCTTAACGTCAGGTGTGTGGATCTTCTCGATAGCGAGTTCTTCTGCTGTTTCAGCCTCGCCTCTTGTCCAGCCTGCCTTCTCCTCGTTTGCAGCATAGCCGCACTCGTCGCAGAAGCAGATAGCATCCTCACCGACTTCACTCTTAACCATGAACTCCTGTGAACCTGAACCACCCATTGCGCCTGAATCGGCATCAACGATCGTATAATCCAGGCCGAGTCTGTCAAAAATTGCTCTGTAAGCGTCGTACATCTTCTTGTAAGAGATGTCGAGACCTGCCTCGTCAACGTCAAAGGAATAAGCGTCCTTCATGACGAACTCTCTTGCTCTGATAACGCCGAATCTCGGACGCTTCTCGTCTCTGTACTTATGCTGGATCTGATAAAGAGTAACAGGAAGCTGCTTGTAAGATCTGATCGAATCTCTTACAGTCTCTGTAAAAGGCTCTTCGTGCGTAGGACCTAAGCAGAAAGATCTGCCGCCTCTGTCGGTAAGTCTGAACATCTCAGGACCGAACTTCTCCCATCTGCCTGAACCCTGATAAGCCTCAGCAGGAAGAAGTGCCGGCATTATGAGCTCCTGTGCTCCTGCCTTGTCCATCTCTTCTCTGATGACTGCTTCAACCTTCCTGTAGGTACGGTAACCCATAGGCATGAATGAATAAACGCCGGATGCCATCTTGCGGATCAAACCCGCTCTGAGCATCAGTCTGTGTGACGGGATCTCAGCATCTGCGGGGATCTCTCTTTGTGTAGCCAAAAAAAGTTCGGAAACTCTCATTTAACTTGCTCCCTATATTATTAATAATTATACGGGTGTAAGTATATACGAGAGGGTTGCAATTTGCAATTGAAATTAATGGTGGCTTTGCGGCGGGCAAGGGGCAAATCCGCTGGGCTGTTTTCGACGATCGTGACAAGTGCCACGGAAAAAGCGCAATGAGAAAGGATGCCTTGCGACATCCTTCCCATAAAGTATTTAACCCAATTTAAGTATTTAGTATTCCTAAGATGAACACGACGTCCAGAATACCGCAGATTATGAGGATCAGGGCGCATATTATGTAGGTTCTTGCGCGCTTTTTCTCGACATCGCGCTCTGTCGTACCGTAGCTTTCTCTTCTGGCCGGTTTACGGACACGTCCCAACGACATTTGCTCTCCCCCCTCACACATTTTTCCCTCGCGGTGTCTAGATTATAGACGCATATAAAATTACATACCTTGCAGATCTGTTACATTCGATTTACATATTTCGAAAAACGCTTTACTCAAAATGAGATTAGCGGTATAGGGCAGCCCTATATTCTTGGGCATATTGCAAAACAAAGCAGTAAAAAGTCCTTCAAAAATACCCGCTTTTTCACTTAGGATGGCCAAAAATATATGTATGATATAATAATCTTGTATTTATGCGCTCAGATAGAACACAATAAGCATAAGGAGAAATAAGTTTTTTGAAGCTTGTTGGAGTAAAAGAATTTTATAACATCACACGCGCCAAGATCATCTCGGCGGTGAACTGCGGCATAGTCGTTACGGCTTGCTCCATTGCCATGTTCTCCGTTGATACGGCACTTAATTCCACTTCCGCCCAGGCCCAGCCCTTAGAGACGACGGAAACGACAGTACTTTACCCCGGCGAGACTGATATAGTAGAGACTACTACCATAGCTGTAACCGAGCCTGCAGGTTCTTCCGCACCTGCAGAAACAAACCCTTCTGCTGCAGTTACGGTTCCTTCAGGCACTGCAAATACAGCAGAAACATCTGAAACAGCCGAGACGTCAGAAGAACCCGGCTCAACAGAAGAGACAACTGAAGCAACTGCTGCAGAGACCACAAAGAATTATACTGAAAGCGAACTTTATATTACCGTATATGCAACTACCGCAATCAATGTAAGATCCGGCCCCGGTACCGATTACGATGTAGTAAAGGGTCTCAACGCAGGCGATCAGATCGACGTTATCGCCGAGACTTCAAACGGCTGGTACAAGACATATAACGGCAACTATGTAAGCAAGGAATATGTATCAGAGAAGAAACCCTCTGCTACAACGACTACAACGTCCAAGCCGACTACAAAACAGACTGAGGAAGAGACTACGGAAGAAGAGGTAGAAGTCACAACAACTACCGAAGAAGTACATGACACACCTTCCGGCAACGGAAACTCATGCACGATCACATTCTACGGTCCCCAGTCCAACGGAGACGGCACATACAACTCAAGCACAGCAACAGGAACAACATGTACCGAAGGCCGCACATGCGCAGCTGACTGGTCCATCTATCCTGCAGGTACGGTAATCTACATTGAGAACGATCCTTTGGGCGGAGACGGATATTACACCGTTGAAGACAGAGGTCCCGGTGTTAAGGGTTACCACATCGACATCTACGCAGACGACGGCGAGACAGGCTCACACCACACCTGCACACGCACGGTCTACGCCCAGTAAGATACAGTAAAAACTACGCATGGATGCTTCTCTCAAAAAGAGAAGTATTTGCGCTTTTATAGAAGGAACAATTATGAGCAGTAATTCAAAAAGACACAGCTTTAAAGACCCAAAGTATAAGAATACCAATCCGGTAAAGATCATTCCGTTGGGCGGTATCGGAGAGATCGGCAAGAACATGACCGCCTTCGAATACAATAACGACATCATCATCGTCGACTGCGGCATGAGCTTCCCTGAAGAGAACATGCCCGGCGTTGACTGCGTCATCCCGGATTTCACTTACATCAGACGCAACAAGGAGAAGCTCAGAGGCATCCTTATCACGCACGGACATGAGGATCACATCGGCTCTCTCCCCTATTTCTTGAGAGAGTTCAAGTGCCCTGTTTTCGGCGGCACGATGGCGATCGAGCTCATCAAGCTCAAACTCCAGGATAAGAACGTACCTTTCGAAGGCATCAAGCTCTCGACCTGCAAGAACGGCGACATTATCCGCCTCGGCAACTCATTCTCTGCTGAATTCATCAGAGTTAACCACTCCATCGCGGATTCATATGCGCTCTGCATCAACACTCCCGTAGGACGCATCGTCCACTCCGGCGACTTCAAGATCGACTACACTCCGATCAACGGCAAGACAATCAATCTTCAGCGCCTGGGCGAGCTCGGAAAAGAAGGCGTCCTGATGTTCATGTGCGAGAGCACGAACGTTGAGATCGAAGGTTTCTCGCCCTCCGAAAAGCACGTCGGCGAGGCTTTCTCCCACTACTTCAGAAAAGCGGAAGGCCGCATCATCGTAGCCACATTCTCATCGCACGTTCACCGCATGCAGCAGATCATCACGGCAGCTGAAAAATTCGGCCGCCACGTATGCCTTTCGGGACGTTCGATGGTCCAGGTATTCAACATCGCTAACACTTTGGGATATATCGACATCAAGCCCGACACGCTTATCGACATCGATGCGATCGACAACTATCCCGACAACCAGATCGTCGTTCTCACAACGGGTTCACAAGCCGAGCCGATGAGCGCCCTCACACGTATGGCTTATTCATCACACCGTTCGGTAGATATCACAAAGGGCGATACGGTAATCATCTCCGCTGACCCGATTCCGGGCAACGAGAAGCCTATCTACAGAGTCATCAACGAGCTCTACAAGAAGGGCGCACACGTTATCTACCAGTCCCTTGCAGACGTTCATGTATCAGGCCACGCTTACAGGGATGAGCTCATGATGCTCCATACCCTCATCAAGCCTAAGTTCTTCATTCCGGTTCACGGCGAATACCGCATGCTCTGCCTCCACAAAGAGATGGCAGTAGGCCTCGGCATGAATGAAGACAACATCTCGATCCTCGAAAACGGCGCTGTACTCGAGCTTACCGAAGACGAAGCAAAAATCACGGATCACGTTCCTGCAGCACCCGTACTCATTGACGGTACAGGCACTGTAGACGCAGATGACAGAGTGCTTACGGACAGACTCCACTTAAGTGAAGACGGATGCCTTGCGATCGCCATTACGGTCAACGAAGATACGGGCGATCTCGCATGCTCACCTGCAATCAACTCGATCGGCTGCTTTGATGACGAGGAAAACATCGATGTGCTTTATGAACTCATCTCCGATAAGGTTGACGATCTCTTAAAACAGGCAAGCAACAAGGCAGGCAGTATCGAAGCTTTCCTTCAGAAACGCAACTTCAGAGAACAGATAAAGAGCTTTGTAAATTCAAAATCCGGAAAGAGACCGATGATCATCTTCAACATCAGCTATGTCGGCGGTTTTGACGATGACACGTACTATGGAGACAGGTAAAACTTACTGATGAACACCTACTAAAACTTCAATTTTGAGTTTAGTAGGTATTGAAATCACTTAATCCCGAAAACAAATTAACTTTGAATACCTACTAAATCTCGAAAACCGAATTTGGTAGGTATTTTTATTTCTTTTTCGAGCCTAAAAACAAAGATTCATTACCTACTAAAAACCCAAAATGTAAATTAGTAGGTACATTAATTTCTGATAACATCAACTACGTCTTTGACTCGTAAGATCCTCTCGCATGTGCGATCGAGCTGCTCTCTGCCTGATATGTTAATGGTTACGAAAATCCTTGCCTCAGGGCCGTCTACGACCGTATTGAGCTTGACGATGTTAATCTTCTCTTCACTGATCTTATCGAGAACGTCAATAAGCAGGCCGTTTCTGTCCATGGCAACGACAACGAGCTGAACGTCGTAGCTTGAATACTTCGCCTTTGAAAGCCACGTTACTTCGACAAGACGCTGATATCTCTGCTCGTCCCTGGCGGAATTGCCGCGGTTCTTGATGATGTTCTGGATGTTCTTGCAGGACACCTTGTGGATGCCTACGCCCTTCTCCTGTGTGACGTAACCGATAATCTCGTCGCCGAATACAGGGTGGCAGCACTTAGAGATGTGCGTAACAAGAGAATCAAGTCCGTTGACTACAACTGCATCGTTACTCTGCGCACGTCTCGCTGAATCAGTTCTGGCACCTCTCGAAAGCTTTGAGGCAGCCGCAGCAGCGATCGCTTCGTTACCCTTCGGCGTACCGGGAGCGGCCGTCTGATGAGGATCGACATTAAGAGCGTTGATCTTGGAAACATCGTAATCGAGAACCTGCTTGGAGGTCTCAGCCGGCTTGCTTTTCGCGCCCTTGATATTACGGGTCTGGTCAGCCTTACCGAGTTCAATCGGAAGTTCATTCGGGCTGTATGCGACGTTACCGTCAGCGGTAACACGGTAGCCTAAAGCACGGCGCTCTTCTTCGGGAATATTCCTGATATAGTCGTCACGGAGACGTGAGAATACTTTGCTTACGCTGATAGATCCGTATCCCAGAGCAGCGAACATGTCATCTAAAGACTGGAAGTTATTTCTCTTCAGAATGCTCTCGATGGACTTATGCATCAGAAGCTTTGCAGGATCGAAGCCGTTACGCGTGATCTCGTTCGTAAGGAGTTCACGGCCTGTAGCGATATTGTCTGCACGCGCTTCACGCTTGAACCAGGAATTGATCTTGGATTTAGCGTTAGCCGTACGTGCGATCGATACCCAGTCACGTGAAGGGCCCTTAACGAGCTTGGATGAAGACTGGATCTCAACGATGTCGCTGTTCTTAAGTTCATAAGACAAAGGAACGATACGTCCGTTGACCTTGGCACCGTGCATGTGGTTGCCGATACCTGAGTGAATCGCATAAGCGAAGTCGATCGGACAAGAGCCCTTCGGAAGCTTGATTACTTCGTGCTTCGGTGTGTATACGAAGATCTCGTCCGGTGCGATGTTCATCTTGAACGCTTCCATGAACTCGCCGGAGTCGGTGAGCTCGTTCTGCGAATCGATGATCTGCCTCATCTCGTTTATCTTCGTATCGTATCTGTCAGCCTTGAATTCCTGGGAATTTCCGGTCTCCTTATAGTGCCAGTGGGCAGCGATACCGTACTCTGCGATCTGGTGCATCGCAAATGTCCTGATCTGCACTTCGAAAGGCGTGCCCGTGTGGCTTACGACAGTCGTGTGGATGGACTGGTATTTGTTCTCCTTGGGCATCGCGATATAGTCCTTGAAACGTCCCGGAACGTGCTGGTACATCTCGTGGATGATACCAAGCACCTGATAGCATTCAATGACTTCGTCTACGATTATCCTGCATGCGAAAAGGTCATAGATCTCATCGATCGTCTTACCCTTCTCATGCATCTTCTTATAGATGCTGTAGAAATGCTTCGGACGTCCTTCAATGTCGTAATGGACAATGCCGTTCTCCTCAAGCTTTGCGCGGATCTCCGAGACAACGTCTTCCATGAAATCTTCTCTCTGCGCACGGTTGCCGTTAACGAGCTTTACGAGCTCATAGTAATCGTCCGGATGGAGATAACGCAGACACAGATCCTCAAGTTCCCACTTGATCTTATAAATACCGAATCTGCCTGCAAAAGGAACGTAGATATCAAGCGTCTCCTGGGCCTTTTCGATCTGCTTTTCAGGACTCATGGACTTCAAAGTCCTCATGTTGTGCAGACGGTCTGCGAGCTTTATGAATATGACTCTGATATCGTCTGTAAGCGCAATGAACATCTTGCGTACGTTGGATGCCTGGATGTCCTGCTTGGAGTTATAGACAACGTTGTCAAGGCTTAAGTTGAGCTTTGTAACGCCGTCAACGAGGCTGCATACGACAGGTCCGAACTTCTCGGTTACCATCGCATCGTCAACTATGGTATCTTCGATCGTATCGTGAAGGAGCGCTGCCTGGATCGTGGCTGAGTCTACCTTAAGATCAGCAAGAATGAGGGCAACTGAAACCGGGTGAATGATGTAAGGCTCGCCCGTCTTACGTCTCTGGTTGCGGTGTGCTTTATAAGCGAAGATGAAAGCCTTCTCCATCTTCTCGTTGTCCTCTTCGATATCTTTCTCTTCGAGTTTTGCGGCACGCGCGTAATCGTCGTAAATGGAGATTATCTTATTGAATCTTTCCTGAAGATCCTGGGGAATATCGGGCTTCTGGCTGTCGTCCTCAAGATAGGCGCGCTCGGCCTCAGCCTGCACCTCTTCTTCAGTAATGGGATTAAATGCCTTGTCATTCTTACCCTTATTCACCTTGTATTCTCCTATAGACCTCAGATTCACTGAGTTTTACTTTATTGCCCGTTGCCAGGATATTGAAGCATACCCTCGTGGGTGTGATCGTTCTGAGCCTTATCAGGTTGCAGTCAGCGAAAACCTCAAGGCATCTTTTTACCTGGAACGGAGTTACCGATACATCATAATTGTTAGATACTAATCTTGCAAGAAGTCTGATATCTGCCGTAGACATCGCCGTACCGCCGAAGCGTTCGATCGCCTTGTAGCAGACACCGTACTGCTCTGCAGTAGGTCTCATGGAGCTCTCAATATTCTCGCCCGGAGCCATCTTAACGATCTGGTCCATCGCAAGTCCGCTCGTGTAAAGCTTTTCTGCGATCTCAGCCTTCTGCCACATAAATCCATTACCGTACTCAGGTCTTATGTCTTCAAGATGGAGGCTCAAAGAAGTCTCCCCCCTGTAGCAGTATTCATTCAGTGTATAAGCGATGTCGATCTTATCGCCCGCTCTTAAGATATTAAAATAATCACCCATCCCGAATCCTACGGCAGAGACAGATGCCTTGCCAGACGTATCTGTCAGGTCGAGCCTGATGTGAGCACCGCCGCTCATCTGGGCAATGTTCGTAATTACAAGTCCGTTTGTAATGAATATCGGCTTAGGGTTACCGATACCGAACGGACGGAGTTTACATACTTCACGATATGACTCAAAGGTAAGTCCGCAGGGCGCGATCTCGCACTCGGCGTTGATCAGATCGTCTTCTGATTCTTCGCCTGACTCACCCTTCTCTTTGTAGATCTTTGCAGCCTCAGCTTCCAGAGCCTCCATAAAGGTGCCCATCTCGTTCTTTCTTACGAGAAGTCCTGCAGCCTTCTTATGTCCTCCGAAATTAACGAGCTTATCTGATATTCGCTCAAGGCATTCATAAAGATCGAAATCGCCGAATGCACGTCCCGAACCCTTTGCACATCCGGGTTCTGTAACATCATCAGTAAATACGAGAGCAGATCTTCCATAAAACTGTGAGAGCTTACCTGCAACGATTCCAAGCACGCCCTGGTGCCAGTCCTTGCCGTATACGACAATGGGGCCGCATGTATTTGTCAGGGACCATCTGTCAGGTCTTGCGGGGTTCTCAAGCTGTGCTCTTGCCTCGTCGAAAACCTTGGCCTCGATCTCCTTACGCTCATCGTTCTGACGTGTAAGGTCCTGAGCCGCAAGCTTTGCCTCCGTAGGATTGTTTTCGAGGAAGAGCTTTAAAGCATCTGCCGAATCGTAAAGTCTTCCTGCAGCATTGATTCGCGGTACGAAGTTAAACGATATAAACGTCTCATCCAAAGTCTTGCCGGGAGCCAAAAGCATGTCGTTCATGACACCTACGCCGACATTCGAGGGCTTCTGCATACTCTTGAAAGCACGCTTAATAATGGTTCTGTTCTCATTCGTGACAGATACGAGGTCGGCGATCGTTGCAAGTCCGGCAAGCTCTATTGCCTGTCGCCAGATGTTGCCAGTGACCTTATGCCTGCCGTCTTTGCCCAGAGCCTCTACGAGCTTTAATGCAACGCCCGCACCGCAAAGATCTATGAAAGGATAAGTGTTGTCAGCTCTCTTGGCGCAGATAACACAGTCGGCCGGTGGCAATTCGTCCTTAACGTTGTGGTGATCGGTTACGATAACCTGTATTCCGAGGTTCTTAAGTTCCTGAACCGTATCGATATTGGTAACGCCGCAGTCAACGGTAATGACGAGGTCAGGGTTCTTCTCAATTACCTTGTCCATTATCTTCTCGGTAAGTCCGTAGCCGTGTTCACTCCTGTGCGGCACGATGTACTGCACATTTACCTGATGGCTTCTGAAATACCTGACGAGAATCGAAGTGGCCGTAACGCCGTCACAGTCGTAATCGCCGTAAACGAGGACCTTGCCGTGCCTGTCGATCGTATCATTAATGATGTCGACAGCCTTATGCATGTCATTATAAAGAAACGGATCGTGCCAGATACCATCGTCTTCAGACAAAAACTGTTCTACTGATTGTCCTTCGGTTATACCGCGATTCTTAAGCAATACATCAAGGAGCTCATCAGCATCCTCTACTTTTTGGGATGCCGATAAGCGCCAGTTCTTACCGGTCAATAACATATAACTAATCTCAACTTTATCTTTATTGACCATATTATAACGGAATAAGAAGTGGTTTACAAAGAAGAGTTGATTAATCGTTATGACTTCCCTCTGTTTTCGAAGTACGGCTAAGACTCCGGCTATAGCCGTATTAGAAACCGTATTTTACGAGTGTTTACCAGCCAAAATGCGGTTAAAAGTACGGCAACAGCCGCATTATTAGCCGTACTTTTGAGTTTCCCTGATTGCCAAGCCCGCGAAAACAGCCCGCAGTTTAAGTCTCCCACGTTGCGATGCAGCGCGAAAACGCCCACTCACCGTAACAAAAAAGAGGTTACCTTTTCAGGTAACCTCTCATAAAGTCTTATTAATGCTTTCTCTTGCGAGCTGCTTCAGACTTCTTCTTTCTCTTTACAGAAGGCTTCTCGTAATGTTCTCTCTTACGAACTTCTGCAAGAACGCCTGACTTTGCGCAAGAACGCTTAAATCTGCGAAGTGCACTGTCAAGGGACTCGCCTTCCTTAACCTTAATCTCAGACATCTTTATCCCCCCTCTCTTCGCGTGGATTTCAAACTCGCATATTATATCGGACGTATGCGGATAAGTCAAACACCTTGAAATCAGGCAGATTTGTTGCAATAGAAATCTATCAGTTTTTTAGATTCAATCAGCCTAAAGAATCATGCAAACAAGTTACTTAAGAGTAGCGCTGATATCGTTGCAATAGAGATAGCCGGCGCCAAAGCGATCTTTCTCTTCTTTGACTTGCAAACAAGTGCGAAAACAATTCCAAGCACAACGCCGATACCCACTGCAATGCAGGCACCCTTAATATGCAGGAAGAGCATCAGGCACATAGCAAGCTTGACAGGACCGTAATTCATCTTAGTCTTCTTAACCTTGCCGATAACAGCCGTAACCAGCGCCATGACAAGACCTACACATGCAGAAGCAATAAGACCTTCGATAGCATATTCTCTCATATCAGGCATGAAACCGACTGTCATGATCCATACAACAAGGATAGCAGCAAGGAAGCCATTCGGGATAACGCCGGAATCCCAGTCTGCAAGAGAAAGCCCCAACAAGAGCACTTCCAAGACCAAAGTAGCAATGACAATCGCATCGATCGCACCGTGAAGTGCCAGTGTCCCTGCGAAAAGAAGTCCAAGTATTATCTCGAAAATCAGATCTCTCGGCGGCACCTTGGATCCACAGTATCTGCACTTACCTTTCAAAGCGATATATGAAATGACCGGGAAAAGATCTGCCGTTGACAGCTCATGTCCGCAAGTATCACAGTGGCTGTGGCCTAACATCCAGTCTTCGCCTCTTACAACACGCCATGCAGTGCAAGTTATGAAGCTCGCAAATATCGCGCCGAACATAAAAGCCAGAACAATACAATAGATGCCGATAAACAGCGAATCAAAAAGCGGATATGAAAGAATCAAGGCCGGGATCTCCTTAAAGGTTATTTCTGACTTTGATTATACACTTTGAAAAGAATTGCCAAAAGACACAAAAAGCACCGGGCTCTTGCGAACCCGGTGCAGTGATAGCTATTTAGTTTTTATCGAAGCTATTCTACTATAGATTAAGTACCAGCCGGCATTGTATCTGTTAAGGATTTAGCTGTGGGAGCTGTCCATTCACCACCTGCTGTGTATGCATAATAATTTGTATCTGTCTGCTTAAACTTGATTTCAACCTGATCAATTGTGTACTTGCTGATATTATCTGTTCCATCCTTAACCTTGTAGTTAATTTCATAAACATCAATACCTGTAAGTTCCTTTACCTGCTTAAGAGTAAATGTGCTCTTAGCATCAGCAGTAGCCAGTGTACCGCCCTTACCGTATGTCTCTGTAGCGAGTGCCTGAACTGCTGCATAAACTGTGGATGCTGCCTGGTATTCCTTTTCCTTCTTAGCTCTATCGATGTAACCAACGAGTGCAGGTACGAGCATAGCTGCGAGGATAGCGAGGATTACGAGTACTACAATGAGCTCAACTAATGTGAAACCCTTCTTTGTTGACTTACCTAATTTCTTCATGTTAGTGACCTCCTTTTTGTTCACCCTTAAAGTGAGTTTTGAGTTTGTTTTGTTTGTCAAATGCTTTTGACTTGCTTGATGGTCTTACTATAAACCATTCCAAAATCGAGTTCAACACATTTTCGCCACAATTCACCAGTGGGTAACAATTTGTTTATTCAAAGCAAAATATGACATAGTTTGCAAACTGCCTGTTAACGGAAGGTTCCTTTTGAACTAATTGTTAATGGGAAACAATTTTCGATAAAAAAAAACGTTTATGATAAATGAAGCGCAATTGTACGCGTATATGCAACACCCTGATCATTATTGACTGTAATAAGGCATTTTACATATGCAGGAGCACCTGTATCAACATCATACGTAAGATCCGAAAAGCTAAGATCTACAGTGTATTTGCCATAGGCGGTATTAGTTAACGGATCCGTGAAGTCATAATAACCATTGGGGAAAACAAAGCTATCAACATTCGTACCGGATGAGAAATAGCCGTAGTGCACGCGTCCTATACCAGAAGCTACTTGATCAGCAGCAGGATCTGCTGAATTAAACATTCTATAGATTGCACGGGAATACAGGCCTCCGGAACCGGTTTCAGCTGAATCAGTGGAATCATCAGTAGCTTCACTGGTCTTAACAGCATTATACAGCTCACCGGTTATCTCATAATTTGAACCAATCGAGATGCAATATTCCGGAGATTTTCTTATAACAAGCACTTCTCCACTGGGCAACGATGAAATAGAATCATTCTCACCTACCAGTTCATAACCATTTGAGGTGATCCATACGTCGCCGGCGCATTCTATATTGTTTCCGGTACATGCGCCTCTTAACGAAGAAGCAACATTATCCGCTATCAACTGAGCCTTAGCCAGTTCATTATGGTGGGTATAAATCGTTGAGATAGGAAGAATAAGAGATACACAGGCAACAGCAAATATTGCTATGAGCGCCATAGCAACTACAAGCTCAACAAGTGTAATAGCTTTTTTCGTCTTATAATGTCTCTTATTCAAAATTAACATGGCTATTACCCGAATTCATAAACAACATACTTTGTTCCGTCAACCGAATAAGTATATCTCTTTATCGGCATTGTCTTAGTTGAGTCATTGGGATAAGTAAGCGGTGCACCGTTTTCAGGATGAGTAGTAGCGAGATCCTCCTGGAGAACGATCATAGAATCATCTGCTTTCTTTCTGTTTTCAGTAGCATGGATCTCAGTATTGGCTGCCCATGACAGACCTTGAGCAAAAAAGATTAGCATTATAGAAAGAAGCGCAAAAGCAACTACTACTTCAATAATAGTCTCACCCTGTTTATTCTTAAGAACGCTTCTTACCCTGTCTCTTAACTTAATCATTTTAATATTGCCTCACATAAACAGCACCGGAATTAAGATAGGTTAATTTGTACTCGTACTCGGCATCTGCAACTTTTGAGTAGACCGTTATAACAGTATATGTTTCCATTGCCGACGGATAGTCCTTGACTGTAACCCTTACCTCTGAATTGGGAATTGCATACTTGGTATTAGCTGAATCATCTAAACCGTTGAGTGCATGCGGATCAGTTATGTCGCCGTTTTTCATGGCTTTGTCAATCGAATCACCTAAACTGACAGCAATCATATAAGCCTGGTCCTGTTGTTGCTGCTTATCTGCTGAAGCCAACAACGTATTTGTCGTCATACGCAAAACAATTATTCCGGTAATAATTATTATTGCAATGATCGACACAAGAACGAGGCTGGCGCCTTCATTCTCCCGCAAAACAGAAGACAATTCCTTATTTGTTTTTCCCATTTGTCTCAGTTTCATTTTACATACTCTCCGCACAACTCTTTGGTAACCGGTACAGCTATTTATGTTTCCTCTTCCCACAATGCGTAAATCCTGTAGTCACTATAAATATCAATCGTACTGATTTCGATAGGCATGGTGAATTGATCATCTTCATAGTAGCCAAGGAAAGTATATCCTTCTCTTTCCGGTGTGTATTCCAATCTCTTTCCTTCAGCTACAGGAATAACCACCTCATTACCTTCGCTTATAACTATTGTAACGTAATGAGCTGTAGCCCATTTAGCGTAAATCGTATAGTTTCCATTTATACCGAAATTCATGGTAATCGGATTGGTGAACTCGCCGTCTGTAAACCAACCATCGAAAACAAAGTCATCCTTTTCAGGCAGATAGCTAAAGATATCGCCTTCATCGACTGTAATCTCAATTGGTTCACCTTCACCTAAGTGGACGGTAATAATATATGTTTTAATCCATTTAGCATAGATATGTACATCCGCTGTAACTGTCTGTTCGAAGTCAAATGCTTCAGTACACTCTTCATCAGCATACCAGCCGCCAAATCTGTATCCGCCCTCTTTAGTAGGCTCAGCAATCTCGAAACTGCTCAGATCATATTCATAATCAACCTCGGTTTCAGTTGTTTTACCGGTATCAATATGAACGATAACCACGGGCTTAGCCACCCATTTAGCATAGATCTCAATATCAGCCGTAACCGGTTCAGCGAAATCATACTCTGTTTCGAATTCAGCATCCTTATACCAACCGATAAATGTAAAGTGTTCCTTAGCCGGATCATCCGGTTTTGTGATGCATGAGTTATATTCTATCCTCTCAGAAGGAATATCAGTATCGTTGTAAGTAACAAGCGGATTATCCTTCCACAGAGCATAGAGAGTCATAGCACCGGTTACCGGTGTATCAAGAGTGAATTCCTGTGTGCACTCCTCATCGGAATACCAACCAACGAAAGTACAATCAGTCTTAATTTGCTCATTTATCTTCGACGCATCTAATACATCGTTATATTCAACAGTCTGAGGATCAACAGGAACACCACCGTTGACAACAAATTCAACCGTGTATTGTTCTTTTGTCCACTTAGCATAGATAGTCAGATCTCCATCAACTTGATCAGCAAAATTATACTTCTCAGTTAATTCGGCATCCTTATACCAATCAACGAATAAATGACCGGTAAGTTTAGGATCTGCAGGACGCTCAACAACATTGCCCTTAGCTATGCGCTGAGGAATATAAACTGTTTCTCCACCAGCTTCAAAGTTAACAGTATACAGAGGCAAAATAGTGAATTCTTTTACAACTTCACCTGTATAATTGCCCATACCGGTAATCTTTACTTTGCCTTGTCCGGGCTGAGTGTTGCTCTCATATACCAAAGTGTAATCCTGGTTCTCAACAAGAGGCGTTTCCTTACCATCCTTCTTATATATTACACTCACCGGCGGCTTAACCTCTGTACCGTCATCATTAAACGGAATCGGAGAATCAACTTTTATTTCAAATTCAGTAGAATTAATATCCGGCGAAGTAATTTCAAAATACTCTTTTACCTGACCATAATACTGTCCAATTCCAACAACTATTGCAGCCGCCATGCCAATCTTGTTATTTCTCCAGTAAACAACTGTATAGTCCACACCAAGAGTTAACTCTTTTCCACCCTTAGTTACCTTAACAACAGGTTCAACAGCCGTTCCGTTATAAACATTGACAGGGGTAAGTATCTCAACATCCGGGTTTATCAGAATATAATCAGGATCTTCCGTAGGGATAATGGGCCAGTCTCCATAATGAACACCTTCCCAGTGCTTAGCAGGCCTTTCCGTGGTCGAAAGCTGAACAGATATGAAAGTTCTAAGCGGGAATTCCGGGACAGTTCCATCTTCATTCTTCAATGTCGAATCAAAAGGATTCGCATGGTAAATTGACGTAGCATCCTTCTTTATATACTCATTGCCCGCACCATTCCACATAGCTCGTCTAATTTGATTAACACCGATGCGGCTTTCCGGGATATTTCCTACTCTTGGAAGTTCAGCATTGATCTTATCTACTACCTTACTGATATTGAATATAGCGACATTATCCTTGGTAGCGCATCCGGCAAAAGATCCGAAATTCGTCGAAGACTCAGAATTAATAAACACATATCCTGTACAATAGCATTCTTGGAAGAAGCTTCCTTTATTTGCATCTGTGCTGCCAACAAATCCTCCGACACAATCCTCGCCGTTTACAGAACAAGTAGAGTAACACTGACCAATCTGCGTAGCACTATTGCTAATAAAGCCTGCAAATCCGCCTACATTCTTTTTACCTGTAACATTCTCATAGAGAGGAATATACTGTCCGCCGACTGTATGGCCGCCGCTATAGCAGTTATTGATCTTTCCGCTATACACACATCCTGCAAATCCGCCGACATCAGCATCTTCTCCATCGCCTCTAACTACAGCAGTACTAAAACAGCCCTGCAAGTTAACACTGTATGTGCAGCCTGCAAAGCCACCGACATCAGTTGCTTTAGAATAAACAGCAGCATTTGAAGAATAACTTAACACATAGAAATATGCTTCAAAATTGGTACTACAGTCTTTGTTTCCATAATTCTGCGTACCAGAATTAGATGTCAATATACCAACTGCTCCACCTACACCGCTGTTATCACGCAAATCTACATCGGTATTACTTAAGTCATCACCACCGGCAAAGACCATACTTGTATCAGTCTGATCTTCGTTTCCAATTCTTACAGAGATATATGCACTTGTATTCTGACCATTACCTACTTTATAGACTCCTATTGCTCCACCGGCTTGTACACAAATACACCCGTCAGTAACTGTATCCACACCGTAAACAGTACTGAGAGATCCCTGATAGTCGCCAATCCTGGTAGCATTTTCCAAAGATACATCAAGTCTTCCCGTAAGTTTAGCAGCACTAAATTCTCCGAATGCTCCGCCTACAGCAGCCTTTCCGGAAACTATTGCTTCTGACAGCTCAACTGTCATATTCATATATATATCAAATGCGGCAGTGCGGGTTAATTTGCCGCATACACCACCTACATAATCGCCATTACTGTATACTACCTTTACCGTATTTACATCATAAGTTGTCTTTGTTTGTGCAGTACCGCCACTAAAGAATGAATAGCATGCTCCAATCCATCCTCCAATATAAGAAGAACCGTTAGTGGATACTACACAAATCGAAGGACCTGTTGCTGAAATATTGATAACTTTAGAACTACTCTGAGAAGAACCTGTATCACCGGACTTTCCGATAATACCACCCAGATAATTGCCATGACCTGTAATCAAAAGGCCATTATCATATGTCCTATAAGGAGCACCGCTGCTTCTATTGGCAGACAGGGTATCGATCTGACCACCTGTACCACTTAAGCTAATGTTATTAATCGTGCCTTTAAAATGGAAACCGATAACACCACCGATACAGGCATCAGGATACTGCTTTGCACCCTGCCAGATCGGATTTCCGGTATTCATCACAACAGAAACATTATTAATCGTAAGGGCTTTAGGAGAACTACTTGAACCCAAAAGTCCTATAGCACCGCCGAGATTACTATAACCCCTTACAGCCTTATCATTATTAATGGTAACATCAATGGAAGATATTACTAAATCCCACTTTGTATTAGATCCCTGATGTCCTATTGCGCCACCAACATTAATGCCACCATCGACATAGGAATCTCCGGAAATATTAACTGTAACAGAAGGCAATTCACCTTCGCTGTAACCTAAGGCGCCTCCGATGCAATCACCATTTATCAAAGTATCATCTTCGAAATAGCCACCGTAGATTTTGGATTCTCCGGTTAACTCAACGGTTACTTCAGCGATTTTTCTAAGGTTATAACCGACCGCACCACCAACATAATTACCTGTACCGTAAATCTCAGCACTGCCATTCCCGCCAATGTCAGTCGTTACAGATGCGACTTGGCAAGCATTGTATCCGATACCTCCGGCAACATTGTTGTTCCCCGTAATAGTACCGCTGGAAGACGCAGAAATGTGACCATTATGAATCTTATTATATCCAATGGCACCGCCGACATTTGAACCTTTTGCTGTCAATGATGAAGCACCAAGATCAGACACTATAACATATTGGCAATTTGTATTACCCTTATCGTCGGAATCGAAAAATCCTACCGCACCACCCAAATTAGCATTATCACCAGCAGAAACAGTGGATTCAATATTAATCGGAGAGTCAGTAAAATCTACTGCAATTTTCGAATTATCAGCAACCCAATCAGGATAACAGCTTCCAAAGTGACCAATAGCACCACCGACATTATAGGTTCCACTTATAATTGCACTATCTTCAGATGATCCGGATTCAGTTGTCACGCTGATAGAGCCACCAAAAACACCGTTATTTGTATGTATAAATCCGATAGCACCACCAACATTTGCCTCACTTCCAACAATTCTGGAAGGATGAGGAAGGACAACATCAACATTGACCATAATATTGTCGCCCGTTTTATTGTCAGAACCCGCAACAAGTTTTTCAGTATCAACATCTGCACTTTTAGAATTTTCCCAGCTGGTTGATCTGAGTCTGCCGATTGCACCACCAACGGATTCAGTTCCGCTTACATCTAAAACAACACCAGCTACATTTACCGTAGCACGATTTACTATTCCGCCAGCTCTCAAAACACCGGCAACACCGCCAACACCTTTGCCATCGGCATGGACTGTAAGCGTAGAACCGTTACCATCCAACTCAATTATGCCGGTGCCATCTCCCTGCACCCTGACATCACCGCACACACCACCGACAACAGAACCGGTACCTGATACAGTTGAATCGCCATTAACCTTGGTGATAATAGTTCCGCCCTGCAGATTCGGATTTCGGCCGACAGATCCACCAATAAAATTAATGCCGTCTACTGTTGCACCGGAAAGTGTGGACTGAATCTCACCATACTCAGCACCCTTACTCCAACCGACTGCTCCACCGATACAATACTTGCCTTTAATCTTTGCCCCGTTGTTATAAGCATATATACCGCCATAATTGGCAAACAGTACGCCAACAGCACCGCCTGCATTATAATTTGCATAGATATATCCTCTATTCTCGACGAATACATGAGAATTCTCAGTCAGATAACTCTGATCATTATTCTGAGCTGCGCAGATTGCACCAATTGCACCGCCGGCACCCGTAATTCTTTCACTATATTTATTACTGTAATAAACAATCTTTGTATTTTCACCATTAAAAATGTTGGTAACAAGATTAACTTTTCCGTCCTTTATAACTCCGATTGCACCGCCGGCACCGTGATTACTTGCGCTATCATCACTGATAGCAGAAATCTTCGTACCATTGTTTTCAACATCCAAATAGATCGTTCGATCAGAAACATTCTCAATATGACCGTATACACCGCCGGTACACTCAGCTTTGTTCAAAGGATTATTATTATCATCTAGTAATGAACCAATAGCTCCGTTACCATTAATAACCGTCAGGAAAGACTTGGCAACCGTACTGCCGTAATCATAACCGATTGCACCGCCGACTTCATTCAGTTTTGAGTTTGTGTTTCTAATAAGAATATTGCCTGCGTTATTGACATAAACACTCATATAATCGCCGCCGCAATTATTCATATAACCAATTGCGCCGCCTACATTAACGCCATCTTTACCATTATCCAGCTCAAGGATCAAGGACTCTTCAGGCAAATCAACATAAATCTGATAGTCATCACTATCATGGTCAGAGAATTCAACTCTGCCCGTTCCATCAGTATCATAAGATGAAACTGTTACTTCTGATACAGAGTACGTAAGACTGCATGAATCCAAATAGCCAATGGCACCACCAACATGGTCCGTGCCTGCTATAACACAAGAGAGGTTATCATCTGAGCCTGTAGTTGATTCAACCGGCAAAGTAAACGCACTATTGCCATTAGGGTTACCGCCTACAACTAACCTTGCGCCTATATCAGCGCTAGAATATGCAATAACTCCTCCTACATTACCGTTACCGACAACTGCAAATCTTCCATTAATCTCTAAAGATCCGCTAATAGCAGAGGATTCATTCTTACCGATGATGCCGCCTGCACCCGGATAATTGCTTGACAGCCAGTAATCATCTTCTTCAGAGCTTGACAAAACAATCGGATTGCTCATCATAATAACATTCTGATCATCATCAGCCGCACTATTACCTATAGTTCCACGATTAAGTCCGACAAGACCACCTACATAGTAATTAGCATTTAGTCTGCTTTGAGAATTTATACCTATAGTTGCATCCGATTGTGAAATTAAACTATAGTCACTCGCTGACATATCGGCGACATTGGAAAGAACCATATTAAAGTTATTGGTATAAATATTAGATATAGTTCCACTATTCTTGCAGATCAAACCATATCCTTCATCAGTGTTATTTGAGAAAGAAGAGGTCCTCATCTGTAAGTTGTTGATAGAGTACTTCTTTCCAGAAGCATCAGACATGGATGTCAATGTCTGGCCTGCTCTCAATTCATTAATAGCCGGGAATGAGACAATCTTTAATAAAGATGTATCCACGTTATTGGAATTCGTAATGGCAGCAGGCGTTCTGCACTCACCGTTAGAACACTTAAAGACTTTAACATCACTTACTGTAAGCAAGTCAGCTTTATCGGTATACCAATCCAGATCACGAACGATCCTGTAATTAGCATTCGAATTTTCAATCCAACGGATATTATAAAGATGCCTGAAGGATGTGATAACAGCATCTCCGCCTTGATCAGTCCAACTCGTTCCGGCAACGCTGTCATTGTAGATCAGATCTCCGAAGAGAGTATTTACAACACATTTACCTGTTGTACCTTCTTCAGCATTATCAGGAGAATCGTATTTCGCCATACCGCTTCTTACAACATAACAATAAGAGGTATTACCCTTTACTCTTGATACACCGGTAAAGTAAACCGGATCATCAATAGCTCTGGCAGCTTTCATATCAGTTACTGTTTTTGTTTCTACCGGTTTATCTGCTTCAACATACCGTTCAAATGTTCCGGAGAATGTTGCACTGATATTACGTGGTATATTGCCAAACAATCTTTCACCGTTGAGTCTGGTATCAGCGGGGGAACTCTCATCAGAACGAATAACCATGCAGTCTAATGATAATCTGTATTCGTAATATCCTACAGTAGGATCAGGACAACCTACACGGTCATCACCAATAACTTTTGAAACAGTCAGAGGGAAACGCATCGTTTTACTTGATAAACCACTGCTTACAGTAACATCAACAAGAGCTGTTCTGCTGTATCTCGTTATATATGTTTTACTGTTAACACACTCATGGATAATTGTCTCATTCTGATTCTTGACTCTGTTTCTGTAATTACCAAGATCATGTTCGCTGATACCAAGCTCAATGTTGTTATATGTCTCAGCATTTCCTAAATCAGTTCCTTCTGAAACAAGAGTAAACTTCAGATTCTTTTCGTTATGAGCCTCACGGAGTACACCGTCTGTATCAAAAATTGCCCAGGATACATCCAAAGTTTCTCCATTACGGAGATTAACCAAATAACCACTGTCGGTAGAATCTGCAAGGATATGACCATCAAGCTCATTGATAAGACTCTGTGGAATATGAACAGGACATACTCCATCAGGACCCGTAACAGAATCAGCCGTACCGTCGAACCAACCAACAAGGCTGGTATCTCTTCTGTATGTATAATCTCTTTCGGGCAGACCATCTTTAGCAGAACCAATGCAAGTGCTATCCCAACCGGTTTCACTATCATTCTGTCGGCAATAAAATGCTGATGCAACCCAGGCAGAATAATATATGGTTCCCTTTGAATAAGTAGCTACCACATCTAATTCAACAGCAATAGTACCGCCAAATATAGACTTATCATAAAACTCACTAGTCAAAAGATTATAAAGGTAACTATCTTCAGATCCTGAGGGAGAATGCGGATTATATGTAAGAGACAACTTCATTGTATTTGACTCGTTGTTCTTATCAAGGTCTTTTTCAAATGCAGTAATCTCTGCAGCAGAACACTTCAACTCAACAAGTTTGCGTGTCCAGGAATCGTGCGTACCATTAGCAACCTGGTCAGAAAGAGCATTTTGAGCAGCCTGATAAATTGAAACTGCACTTTGAGAGTTCTGTTCAAAACGCGATTTTTTGATATAGCCGAATATTGTAACAACGCCAACAGCAGCAATGATAGCAATTATCGCAAGAACTACGATAAGCTCAACCAAGGTAAAGCCGTGGTGCTTCTTACCACTTCTTCCAAGATGATATCTGCCTGTTAAATTTTGTCTTGTCATTCGGCCTCCTAAAGAACATACCGACAATTATGCAAAATAACGCAAATTATTTTTATTAAATTATATTGTTTGCGTCGCCATTATTCAAACAATGTAGTGTTAATCTTTTGTTTCATATATGTGGTAGTTTTGTTAATCCTGTGGTTAATAGTGCAGATTTATCGAGTGTAACAATGTTACATTTTCATGTTTTTCAGACAATTTTGTCCTAATGCGTTCAATTATTTTCTTTAAGGATGATAGAAAATTTGATGTTGTTAATTTTTGAGCATTTTTCAGGATTTGTACTACAACTAAATAAACATGAAATGCCCGAAATCATTACAGATTAAGAAACTATTACCTTGCTGTAACAATTTATTTTATTAACTGTCTTTAACAAATTTTCGTGCTAAAATTATTTTAACTTATTAGGAGGATGCCCTAAGTGTCGGACAATAATTCCAAACCGGTACATGTAGAAGGTACGCAGTTTTATAAGCGAAGCTACTTCCGAGATGTATTGCGGATCGTTTTGATCACGCTCGTGGCTTTTGTGTTCTTATCTATACTTATTATGTGGTTTGCAATTGATTCCGGCGCAAGACAGGCTTACAAAGAAGCACGTGATGTCCGCAAGGCATTGAGAGCTATAGGAACAGAATACTATGGCGATACGACTTCTATCTACGATCCTCACAGCAGCACCGGTCTCGTAGAAGGAGCAGCTGAGAAGATCGCTGATCTATCACACCGCAATGGTTCGGTAACCCTTTATGAATGGGATGCTTCGACTAATGGTCCTATAAGTTTTGAATACACCAAAGGTCTTTACCGTGTTGTATATACCGATACAGGTTACAAGGCAGGTATTCAACCGGGTGTTGAGGGCGATTTTAATGTTTATTACTCGTTTGAACTTTTGAAATACGAGACTGAATAAAATAAAGACTAAAGAAAGGGACTCCAGATATGCCGGAATATAAGTACCAGGCTCAGGACAGCAAAGGCAAGATCGTTAAGGGTAAGGCTGATGCCTTTGATGAAGCAGATCTGCAGAAAAGATTCCATGATTCGGGTCTTCTTCTTTTGGAGGCTAAGCCTATCGTAAAACAGATGGCATTAAAACCTTTAAAGAAGCCGAAGCTTGCAGATTTCTGCCGTCAGCTCGGAACGCTCATCAAATCCGGAGTTATTCTTGTAAAAGCTATTGAGATCATCGCAAATGACGAGTCGATCACCGATTACGAAAGGCAGCTTTATTTGAGACTCCGTGACCGTATAGTTCAGGGTGTTGCTTTATCTGCTGTTATGGAGGAACTTGAACCTGCATTCCCTCCACTTCTCATCTTCATGATAAGGGCAGCAGAAACTTCAGGTACTCTTGATACCACATGTCTACGTCTCGCAGAACAATACACCAGCGAAGCACAGCTTGAGCAGACTGCCAAGAACTCCCTTACTTATCCGAAGATCTTGAGTGTATTGATCGTAATTGTTGTAGCCATTCTTTTCGGTTATGTTCTTCCGCAGTTTGAAGATATCTTCTCAACACTTCCAAAACTTCCGCTTCCTACAAGGATCCTAATGGCGATTTCCAATTTTGTCGCTACCAAGTGGTATATCATAGCAATCTCGGTCGTTCTGATCATAATTTTCGGTAAGATGGTCATTAAGATCCCTGCTGTCAGAATGCTGATCGACCACATCAAGGTCATTGGCAAGTGGGGAAAACTTACAAAGATTATTTATTCAGGAAGATTTGCACGTACTATGAGTTCCCTTTACTCTGCAGGTATTCCGATCCACAGCTGCATCGAGATAGCAAAGAGCACTATAGGAAACAAGTATATTGAGTCACAGTTCGATGAAGTTGAGAGAAAGGTTGCAGGCGGTATGCCTCTTTCCTCCGCACTCCTCGACGTTAACGGATTTGTATCCAAACTTCCCGCCACCATTAAGGTTGGTGAAGAGACAGGTATGCTCGGCAACATGCTCGAATCCGTTGCAAATGACCTTGATTTCTATTCGAAGCAGGCGCTCTTGCGTCTTACGTCCTACATAGAACCTGTAATGATTGTAGTCATGGCTGTTGCTGTCGGCTTCATTATGGTATCTATCATTTACCCTATATATCAGTCTTATCAAACGATCGGCGCAGGATCGTAAGATTAAGTCAGTAAACGAAAGGAAACAAAGCAAATGTCTGAAGTAGTATTTCTGTCGAATACCAACATCCAGATCGCATCAGGTTCTGCTGCCTCCGATGGTGTAAGAGTATCAAAGCTAATATCTTCACCGCTTCCGGAAGGTGCAGTCCTTAACGGTGTTGTAATGAATAAGGAGACTGTGATTGAAGCCATCAAGCTCGCATGGCAGGCCAACAAGCTTCCAAAATCGGAAGTCACTCTCATCATCAACAGCCCGCAGCTCCGTGCAAACAGAGTCGATGCACCTATTCTTGCTGATAAGAAAACAACAGAATTCATCGAGCGTGAAACCCATGATTCTGAATACGGCAGATTCCAGAATCCTGTCACCGGATGGTATGTTGTAGGTAAAGATGCTAAAGCGAAAACACAGAAAGTAGTTTACGAGACTGCGGAAATAGATTTCGTAAATAATTACGTAGACATCTTTGCCCAAGCAGGACTTAAACTTAAGTCAATCCATAACGGTGTTCAGCTTGGCACAGAGTATTTCACCAAGCAGGCTTCCGGAAAGACAGTCCTCTACATGATTCTTGACGGCAAGTCACTTGTTACGATCTTCTTTGCCGAAGGTAAATACTACTACGATTCAACTTCACGTGTTTTCGGACAGCCCGGAACACCTGAATTCGCACGCGAGATCTACGCGTCTATCTCATCAATCAGACAATTCATTTCAGCTCAGCATCTTACTGAGACTGTTAAAGATATCCTGTTCTGTGGTCTTGCTTATTCACAGGTAAATCAGCTCGCCAACGATATTCTTAATCTCGACAGCACAGTCGATATATCGATCGCTCAGCCCCCTCAGGGGACAACGATTGGCGCTGACCAGGCGCAGTTCCCGTTCTTTGTATATCCGATCGCAGGTCTCCGCCGTATTGACGAAAGAATGCCGATCCTTAAGAATACCAAGCAGGTCAGCAAAAAGAAGAGCGAAAAGGGCTTTATGTCCAAGCTCATCGTTCCTTTCATCTGTATCCTGGCTGCTGTCGGCATAGCATACGCAGGATGCCTTGTTTTCAAAGCAAACGAGAGTAAATCACTCAAAGAAATCGAAAAGCATATCTACGATCAGGATGTTATCGCCAAGGTAGCCGAATACGATGCAATGCACGATAACATGTCCGAGATGGGTGAGATCCAGGGAGGTGTTGACCTTCTCCAGAAGAACTTAGGCTCCTACCCTATTCCTGATTCATCAATCAACGATAAGATCCTTGAAGCTGCAAAGGCTCACGGAGTTTCTGTCGATTTCAATTCATACAGCGCATCTTCCGGTGTATACAATATTACTGCCTCTGCCAAAGAAGTAGAGGACATCAATCTGTTCATCGCAGATCTCATGTCAATGGATATTTTCGAGAACGTCGATTACACAGGATACTCTCTTTCAGATGACGGCAATCGCTGGGAAATCAATGTTGTATGCATTCTTGCAGCTAGAGAAGTAACAGAGGAGGCGAACTGATATGGCTATGCAGACCAACCTCAGTAAGAAAGATAAAATGACAATCGCGGTAGTACTTTTTATCGCACTGATCTTCGTAATTTGCTGGTTCCTTATAAGACCTACGGTATCTTCTGCCCTGACTATCAAAGATAAGATCGAACAGGACAGGCTAACGGAGAAAGAATACAATGACAAGATCCTATATCTTACTAGTGCGGAAGCACTCTATGGAAAAGCAGTGGACGAATTAAATGCAACTACTGCTGATTACTATGAGATTATGGACAGTTCCGAGATCGACCGCATGGTAACTTCCTATGTTCTCAAATCAGGCCTTTTCGCTGAGAGCCTAATAATCAAAATGCCTGAAGATTCAGTTGATGAAAAGCCTTATCTCTATGCTTCAGAGACCGAGCAGGCACCTGCCGGTGCTACGGCTGTTGACGAAGCAGGCTCAGACGGACTTCTCGCACCTTACGGTAATGCAAGATACAACTGCAATTCAACCAAATCTTCCGGCATTCAATGTGTAACTCTCACACTTGTTGTTACCGGCTCACGCCAGACTTGCCAGAACTTTATAGACGATATATGCACCAAACCCGCCGTACGAATCACAGGCTTCAGTTGGGAAAAGGTTGATATGATTGAGGAAGTCGATCCGTTAACCGGTAATGTATCCCTCAAGGATCCCGGAATAGCGAGACTTCGTATTGATATAAATCTTTATATGGCAGATGTTGCCGATTACGCTTCAGCTGTATCTGATGCGGTAAATGATGCAGTTGTAGGATCGGAGGGTTGATTTATGGCAGATAATTCCAAGATTCGTATTGGTGATCTTCTGATTCAGAACGGATATATCACCGAAGATCAGTTAAAGGAAGCTTTAGGAATCCAGAAGCAATCCGGCGGCAAGAGAATCGGTCAGGTCCTCATTGAGATGGGCTATGTTACCGAAGAGCAGATGCTCTCCGCACTTGCCAACAGACTTGATATGCAGCTTATCGATCTTAACTCATATACGATCGATTCTGAGACGGTTAAACTTATTCCGAAGCAGATGGCTGAGCAGTATGTAATGCTCCCGATAGGACAGGAAAATGGTGAGGTCATACTGGCTGTTAACGACCCTCTTAACCTCTATGCGATCGAGGATATCAGACAAACGGTCGGTATGCCCGTAAGAACCGTTATCGCTCAGGAGCACGTTCTCAAGAATGCTATCGACTATCAGTATGCCGGCATCAAGGCGCAGATGGCTGCCGAGAATGCTAACGCAAATACTACAGGTATAAACATCGATGAGCTCGTCATCGATACATCGGCCGGTGCAGACGATGCTCCTATCATCAACCTCGTTAACTCCCTTCTCGACAAGGCTTTCCAGGATAACGCTTCAGATATCCATATCGAACCTTTCGAGACAAACGTAGTCGTAAGAATGCGTATCGACGGTACTCTCATCGACTACATCCAGCTGCAGAAAAACGTTCAGGATTCACTCGTTGCAAGAATCAAGATCATGGGCGAGATGGATATTGCTGAGCGCCGTATCCCTCAGGACGGCCACTTCCGTGTAAGGATCCAGGGACAGATCATCAATGTCCGTGTTAATGTTATCCCTACTGTATTCGGTGAAAAGGTCGTTATGCGTCTTATCATGTCGGCTGTTCACATCGATAACAACACAACATTCGGTATGGACAAAGACTCTTACGACAAGTTCGTTAACATGCTCATGTCCCCTAACGGCCTTATCTACATCACAGGTCCTACGGGTTCAGGTAAGTCCACAACGCTTTACATGGCTCTCGAGTCATTATCTCAGAAGCCTATCAATATCAGTACCATCGAAGACCCTGTCGAGAAGAACCTGCCGAGACTTAACCAGGTACAGGTCCACCCTACCGCAGGTCTTACATTCGAAGTCGGTCTCCGTGCCCTCATGCGTCAGGACCCTGACGTCATCATGGTCGGTGAGACGCGTGATGCCGAGACAGCTTCAATCTCAATCAGAGCGGCTGTTACCGGTCACTTGGTATTGTCCACACTGCACACCAATGACGCTGCTTCAACGATCGTAAGACTCGTTGATATCGGTGCTGAGCCTTATATGCTCTCATCAGCTTTGGTGGGTGTTGTAGCACAGAGACTTATGCGTAAGGTCTGCCCTTACTGCTCAAGGATCGAACCTCTTACAGAAAGACAGATCGAGTTCGTAGGTCACGATATTCCGAATGCCAGAAAGGCTGTAGGATGCGGTCAGTGCCACGGTTCCGGCTATCTTGGCCGTACTGCCATTCACGAAGTCCTCGTTGTCGACAAGCAGATGAGAAAACTCATCACTGCAGGAGCCGAGGCTGAAGAAATGAAGCAGTATGCCATCGAACATCAGAACATGAAGACCCTGAAAAAAGCTGCTATTTCTCTTGTAGAACAGGGCATCACAACTATGGAAGAGCTTGAGCGTATCGCCTACTATGACGACTGATACGCCAAAGGCTTCACCGAAACTGATAAAAGATCTAAAGAGCATTCCGTCGCTAATGTTTTATATATTTGCGGCGGTTGCTGTTTTTGCGGGCCTTTTTGTTGTCGGATTAAATCCATATGGTATTTTTGCCACCCTGTTTCTCCTGCTCCTTACAGGATGCGCAGTAGCAGACATTAATGCGGGTATCGTTCCTGATCTTCTTGTAATTCTCATTACCGTTCTGGCCGTAGTGAAATTCTTTGTGACGGAACCTTTCTCAATTAATACAGCCGTTCCTTATCTGATCGGAGCCGTATGTGTATCAGTTCCGATGCTCGTGCTGGCATTGATAATCAAAGGCGCATTCGGCGGCGGTGACATCAAGCTCATGGCTGCTGCAGGTCTTTACCTTGGCTGGAAATACACAATTGCAGGCGTTGCCGTAGGTCTTTTTGCAGCCGGACTTTACGGGATATATCTTCTCATCCGCAAGAAAGCAGGTCCCAAATCAAAGCTCAAACTCGCGCCTTTCCTTGCATACGGACTTGCTGCGGCCACGCTTTTCGGAGATCTGATAGTAAGGCTGATTTTCGGCTGGTAAAATCTATTTATCTTTCACACAAGCAACAAAACAAGGCTGTGTAACATTGTTACACAGCCTTCAAATCCATTGTTTATATGGTTTTTGTCAGATTGAGAAGCTAAATGCTTTCTTGCCCGTAAGTTTCTCTGTGAGCTCATCAGGCTGGCCGAATCCGACATAGAAATTGATTTTTCCTTCTGCAGGAATTCTTTCGCCGGCATCATTTACTACCGTAAATCTATTTGCAGGAATCTTGATCTCAACTGAACCGGTCTCACCTGCTCCGAGTGTAATTCTTGCAAAACCGGCAAGTCTTGTATTCTTGACTTCATTAATGTCTTCAGCCTTCATGTAGACCTGAACGACTTCGGAAGAAGCGATATCGCCTGTGTTTTGGACGTCTGCCTTGATGGTAAGGCCGTTGTTCTTCGGATCATCGCCTGTCTTATCAACTGCCGTGATATCCATCTTGCCGTATGTGAGACCGTAGCCGAACGGATAGAGAGGCTCTGTCTCAAGATAACGGTATGTTCTGCCCTTCATTGAGTAATCCTCAAAGTCAGGAAGATCGTTTGTATCCTTATAGAATGTGACCGGAAGCTTGCCGGAAGGATTTACCTTGCCGAAGAGGATGTCGCCGATGGACTGGCCGCCCCTTGCACCCGGATACCATGCCTGAAGGATAGCGGATGACTTGTCATTAAGAACACTAAGATCCATGCACGAACCTGCCATAACAACAGTGATAAAAGGCTTTCCGGAAGCGATTACGGTATCTATAAGTTTACGCTGTGTCTTAGGGAAAAGAAGATCCGGCTTGTCTCCTGACTTATACTGGTTGCCCTGGTCGCCTTCCTCACCTTCGAGATTCTCGTTAAGACCGATAACAAGAACGACGAGATCTGCTCTGCTCATTACTGCCTTTGCCTCTGCGATCCTGTGATATTCGCGTGAGAGGAAATCAGGCTTAGGGATGCTTAAGTCACAACCTTCGGTATAGAGAATCCTGGTATCGTCTCCTGCGGCGTTCCTGATGCCCTCTAAGGCCGTTATGTACTCGGATGATGTTCCGTAGTAGTTGCCGATGAGACACGCCCTGGAATCAGCGTTAGGGCCGATTACGGCGATTACCTTATTCTTGTTCTTGTCGATAGGAAGGATTCCGTCGTTCTTGAGGAGAACGATGCACTCGTCTGATGCTCTCTTAGCAACCGCGAGATTCTCCTTTGTCTCAACATCAAGATATGTGAGGTTATCGTATTCTGTCTTATCGAACATGCCGAGAATGTATCTTGTGGTAAAGAGTCTTACTGCAGCTGTTCTGATCTCTTCTTCTGTAACAAGTCCCTGCTTGTAAGCGCTCATAAGATGGATATATGTGCATCCGCAGTTAAGATCGCATCCCTTCTTAAGCGCGAGAGCGGCGCTCTCTTCAATGGTCTTTGTTACCTTGTGATGCTCGTGGAAGTCACGGATGGCCCAGCAGTCTGAAACTATGTGGCCTTCGAAGCCCCACTTGTCACGGATGATGTCCTTAAGGTAGGAGTGGCCGCAGCAGGGCTCGCCGTTTGTTCTGTTGTAAGCGCCCATTACGGACTCGACTTTTGCATCCTTTACGCATGCTTCGAATGCAGGCAGATAAGTCTCATTGAGGTCCTTGTCAGAGCATATGGCGTTGAACTCATGTCTTACAGCCTCAGGGCCGGAATGAACTACAAAGTGCTTTGCACATGCGGCAGTCTTCATGTATTCGCCGTCACCCTGAAGTCCCTCGATGAAAGGAACAGCAAGATTAGAAATGAGGACAGGATCCTCACCGTATGTTTCCTGGCCTCTGCCCCACCTGGGATCTCTGAAAAGGTTTACGTTAGGTGACCAGAATGTAAGTCCCTTATAGATATCACGGTCGTTCTGGGCCATGTATTCGTTATATTTTGCTCTTCCCTCGTTGCCGCAGACCTCGCCTACTTCTCCGAGAAGTTCAGTATCGAATGTGGCACCGAGTCCGATTGCCTGGGGGAAGCTCGTAGCCGTACCGGCTCTTGCTACACCATGCAGTGTCTCGTTCCACCAGTTGTATTCGGGAATGCCAAGTCTCTCGATCGCAGGAGAATCGTATCTCAATTGCGAAGCGGCCTCTTCAATGGTCATTTTAGCGACTAATTCTTCGGCTCTTTTAACGGCTTGTTCTCTGTTCATAAGCAGTTTTCTCCTGTCGAAAATATTATAGTTAAACTAATTATAGAATATTTCGTCAGTCAAATCTTGTCGTGGATTTGGCTTTTATTTTACAGATTTTGCTATTTCTTCTTGAAAATGGTATTCCGAGCATTTAAAATTGTAGCATTGACCTTTAAGAATGGGGATTATTAATGCAGTTTAACGATAATTCAGTACCGGGCAAGTATCAGCAGCCTATCGGAAGTTTTGCAGGCAGAATCGTCAGTAACGATGTTGAAGAAGTTGATTTTATTCCCGGTTCCAACATGCGTATTTGGTACAACAACCGCTCTGAGGACTACCCTGTCCACAGACACAGTTGTCTTGAGATTACCATCCCTATTGAGAAGTCTTATACTTACATTTTCGATGACAGAACTATAATCCTTAAGGAGAAAGAGATCCTCTTTGTACCCCCGGATATGCTACATAAGATTGCCGGTACAAAGTCAGGCATCAGATTCATCTATCTTTTCAACATTGATTTCCTTAAGGGTTTCTTCGATTACAGTGAGTTCCAGAAGCTCATAAAAGAGCCTCTTCTCATTACACCGGATACACATCCTGATATATACAGTCTTATTTTCGAGAAGTTCATGGAAATTAACGATCTGTACTTCTTCTATTCGACTACGGTAAAAGAAATCTCGATATTCGGAAAGCTCATGGACGTATTCGGAATGCTCATGAAGAAGGATTATTCCGACAGCCTTGCCGTCATTCAGAACGACAAGCAGCGTGAGGTCTATATCAAGTTCAAGACACTCGCCGAATGGCTCGCCATGCACAGTTCCGAAAACATCTCGATGGATGAAGCCGCAACACATGTAGGCTACTCCAAATTCCATTTTGCGCGTCTCTTCAAAGAGTACACCGGTATGACATTCAACGACTATCAGACGACTTTAAAACTCAAAGAAGTAGAAAGACAGCTTGCCGACACCGATCTTCAGATCAGTGACATCGCGATGTCGTGCGGCTTCAACAACTTAACTTCCCTGAGCCGCTGCTTCAAAAAGCAGTACGGGTGCTCTCCTTCACAGTTCAGGAACAGGATAAGAAGATCCAGGAAGAAATAATTCAAGTTATTTAATCTGACAATTATGAGGCTTTATCGTGAGATAAGGCCTCTTTCTTTTCGCTATAAAAAAAGGCACAAAAAAACTGCGTCTTTGGGGAGGCAATTTCCAAAGACGCAGTGTATAAGTTTTGTTGTTTCAGCTAATAGCTGATGCTCGTGAACCGAGCGGGAAAAGTCTTACGACTTGACACCACCCAATGCAACACCTTCAACAATGTACTTAGACAGGAAAGCGTAAACTACGATGAGCGGGAGAACTGTAATGAAAAGTCCCAAATAGATTGCACCGTACTCTGTCTTGTAAATATCACCGTTAAGCAAGGATACCATTACAGGGAGAGTCTTCTTTGTCTTATCCGTTAAGAGGATGAGAGGCATGAAGAGGTTGTTCCAAGAACCTACGTAAGCGAAGATTGCCTGTGTAGCAATAGCGGGTTTCATAAGAGGAACAACGATCTGGTTGAAGATTCTGAACTCACCTGCACCGTCGATTCTTGCTGACTGTACGATTTCCATTGCAAGGTTAGCCTGCAAATACTGTCTCATGAAGAATACTGTCATCGGAGCTGCGATTGAAGGGATGATGAGCATTGAGAGATTGTTTGTAAGACCGAGCTTATAAACCATCTGATAGAAACCGATCGTAGTAACCGTTGTCGGGATCATCATGACTGCAATGATCATACCGCTGAATGCATCTCTTAACTTCCACTCATAAGCTGTAATAGCATAAGCAGTAAGTGATGAGAAGTATACGTTGAGAATCGTACTGCATGTTGAAATAATGAAAGAGTTCAAGAGACCTGTGAAGGGGTGGAAGTCCTTACTGTTGATAACATGCCAGTTCTTAGCAAGATTCTGGAAAGGATGAGCAGACCAAAGTGTAAGTGTGCTCTGCTGAACTTCGACTGTGCTCTTGAAAGAGTTCGCAAACATGATTACGAAGGGGAAAAGTGTCATGATAGAGAAAATGATGGATACGATGTAGATAACTACCTTCAGTATTACTTCATTTCTCCTGATTGAAGACATTTTAACTGTATTATCACTCATATCATTTCACCTCAAAAACCTTTCTTGGCAGCTCTAAGCTCCTGTTTTTTGAGCTTCTTGAGCTTGGCCTCGTCTTTATCCCTGAGGATATAGAACAGGATGGAAGATAGAGCAACAATTATGATAAACAAGATAACGCTGGCAGCCGCAGATCTGTTATACATATAACTTCCTGCGAAAGCCTGGTTACGGATATACATATTTGTTGTAAGTCCGGCGTTGTTAGCATTTGTACCGATGTACAACTGCGGAATATCGAACATGTTGAGACCACCGATAAGTGATGTAACAAGTGTGAACAACATAATCTGACGGATACAAGGAATTGTAATCTTGAAGAACGTCTGAACTCTGTTCGCACCATCGATCTCAGCAGCTTCGAAAACCTCAGGACTGATACCAATAACACCAGCAATGAGATAAACCATTGTATTACCATACCACTGGAAGAACTGAACAAATGCGATGATCAACTTAACAGGCCATTCGTTAGCATTGAAGTTGTAAGCACCCTTAGCAGGATTCAAGAGGATAAGGATATCATTGATAGCTCCCTTAGGATAACCGAAAAGCTTGTTGAACAAGATTGCCATTGTTGCAGCAGTGATGATGTTAGGCATGTAGAAAAGGATCTTGAAAAGTCCTGTACCCTTAACTTTAGTTCTCTTATCAGTGAACCATGCTGTGAAAAGGAGAGCAAAGCCAAGCTGAGGAATAAAGTTAATGATCCAAATGATCCATGTATTTCTGAAAGCCTTATGGAATGTCTTTGATGTAAGAACATCAATAAAGTTTTGGAATAAATTCTTACCAACTGAAGGAAGGAACTGCCATTCAGTATTACCGGCACCCTTCAAGTTAGTAAATCCGATTACAAATGTGTAAACAACCGGATAAAGAGTAAAAATGCAAAAAGTAAGGATAAATGGGATTGAGAACAGATATCCGTACTTTGCATAGTCGACTATTTTTTTGTTTCTCATTAAATACAGCCTCCTCTAAGGTTTAAAAAGCGGCAGGGTAAAATTATATCTACCCTGCCGCCAAAGCATCTAATAACTAGATCCTATTAGAAGGAGAGGTTATCAGCTACGTTTGTCTTGAATGCTTCAACAGCTGCATCTCTGTCGAGGTTGCCCTGTGCATACTGTGTAGCAGCATCCTGCCAGTATGTGTTGATTGTCTCATCATACTGTGTCATAGCCTTAGCTGTTGCATAGCTGTTACCAGCGATGAAAGCAGGGAATACGTTCTGACCACCGCAGAAGTCGAGTTCGCCGTTAGACTTAGCCATAACTGTAGCAGAAGCTACTGTATCCTTAGCGCCGTTACCCATGAGGTCATTAGCCCAGAGATACTGAAGACCTGTCTCTGATGTGTCAAGTGTGATCCACTCGATAAGCTCAGCTACGCCTTCCTTGTTGTCTGTGTCCTTGTTACCAAGAACCCATGTGCCGCCCCAGAAGAAGCCAACCGGCGGAGCGCAAACTCTCCAGTCACCATATGTACCTTCACCAGCCTTTGTACCGCCGCAGTTAGGGTTCATTGTGTAGTTGATGAGCCAAGCAGGTCCGAAGAATGCGAATACCTTCTGAGGGCCCTCACCCTTCATGTCTGCGAACCAAGCCTCAGACCAAGCTGCTGAGTCATTGGAGTAACCGTTATCCTTGAGTGTCTTAGCGATGTCAAGGAATGCATCTCTCTTTGGGTCGATGTTGAGCTCGCCGTTTACGATCCAAGGTGTATCAGCTGACTTCTCGCAAGCGTTCCAGATATCGCCCTGACCGGAAACTGCAGCATAGCCCTTTTCCTTGAGCTTAGGAGCTACCTCATTGAGGTATGTATCCCAGCTACCAGAACCAGCGCCAACGATCTTCTCGATCTCAGCAGGATCATCAGTACCGAATACGTCGAGAGCGATAGAAGAGCTATAGATCATAGCGCAACCTGTTGCCTGATAACCAAGAGCAACAACCTCACCGTCACGTGAACCAACTTCGATTGTGTAACCAGCAATGTCAGCATCCTTGATCTTAGTATCAACATCGATACCGAGATCCTTGTATGTAGAAGCGAACTTAGCCATATCACCCTGTGAATACTTGAGGATGAAAGCTGCCTCAGCTGCATACATATCAGGAGCTGTGTCGCCACCAGCTACGAGAGCTGCGTCGAGAGCCTGCTGATAAGCACCACCGTCTGTAGCGATGATTGTACAATCAACTGTGTACTTCTCACCGAACTCAGGGTTCTGCTTAACATACTGACCAACCATGTTAGGAATTTCGTTTGTGAAAGACCAGAGGTTGATGTGCTCAGCACCAGTACCATAAGTAGCTGTCTGCTTTTCTGTTGTTGTTTCCTCAGTCTCGTCTGCTGATGTCTCAGTCTCGACGGGATCTGTCTCACCACTGTCACCTGTTGTGCTAACCGTAGCGTCTGTAGGCTGTGTTGTACAACCAGCAGCGATTGCTGCTACCATAGCTACGGAGAGAACACTGGCAATAACCTTTTTCATAAAGTTTCCTCCTTAATGAATTTGTTCGGGACCTCTCGGCCCTTCTACAGTGTACATATTAGCTATAAACGTAAATTGTTTCTCCACATTTCTTGCTACAATTTACCCATAACTATACATTTCTTGCTTTTTTTGACTATTTTGTACAATTTTTGCTTTCGCAGAAGATAAATTGCATAAAATCTTGACATTTCGTTCGCAATTTCGCCAAGCCTGCTTTGTTTCAGTTGTGCAGGTGTGATAACTGCAGTGTCTTTTGGTCGTTTTCATTATTGCAAACTGTTTATATCCGCTTCAAATGCCGCACCGCTACTCGCACATTTAGTTATGTGATAAGATTGGTACGTTTATTATACAAAGATATTAAGGAGGCATGATAAAAAGTAAAACAGGGTCGATGTGAAAGCTATCACGGTTGTATTATTCAGATACAACAGTGAGACAGAGTAGATACTAACTCGACATATTTACTGATCCAAAGAGGTCGCTAAGGAGAATGGGAAGTTAGCAATCGAATCATGCAGAGGTCGTAAGAGGCCGAATAGGAGATTGGAAGCATCACCCGACAGAAGCTGTCTTGCTGAAGAAACTTACGGAGGTAAGAAGATGAGTAAGACAGAAGAAAGAAAACGGTTGTGCGTAGGCGTAGATCTGCACAAGACACAGTTCACGGTAAGCGCATTGACCGAAGACGGAGAAGTAGTTTTCCGGGAAGAGTACCGAACAACTCCTGACGGATATTCCGAATTTATAGAGGAGATGCATCGATACGAGGAAGAAGACGGATGTTCCATAGAGTTGGCGGTAGAGACTACCGGTAACGCAAGGTTCTTCAAGAATCAAATGGAAAAAGAATTCTTTGATGTGACAGTGGTCAACACGAATAAGTTCAAAGTGATCACATACAGCACGAAGAAGACAGATGCAAACGATGCGTTGACGTTGGCAATGTACTTGCAAAAGGAAATGTTACCTGAAGCGCACCTATGCAGCCAGACCAGCGAAGAGATCCGCAGGATGCTTAAGACAAGAAGAATACTTGTTCAAAGCTCCGTAAAGATCAAGAATCAGATCCACGGAATGCTTCTTGGCTACGGAATTGAGACAAATGCAGCTCAGTTTCAAAGCAAAAGAAAAAGGCAGGAACTGATGAACGATCTCGCGAATCACTACTACTCAGATTTCACTGCCTCATCACTCGAAGTGATGCTTAACATCTTAGATGTTTTAGCAGAGCAAATCAAGGATGTAGAGGCACAAATCGAGAATATGGTCGAAGACAATGAAGATGTAGAGTTGTTAAAGACGATACCGGGAGTGGGAAAGATCGGAGCGGCAACGATAGCATCTTACACAGAAGATCTTGAACGATTCGATGGAGACTTCAAGAGATTTGCATCTTATATCGGGATAGTGCCAAGCGTACACAATTCGAATGAGACTGTACATTTGGGCCGTATAACAAAGCATGGACCACAGGAGTTAAGAACGGCATTTGTTCAAGTAGCGCTTGGAATGATTCGGTTATCGAAACAGACAAGCAACTGGCGATTGATAGAAGACTATCGACGCAAGAAAACAGATAAAGGTTCTGGCCGGGCGATTATCGCCATGACCAGAAAGATAGCAAAAATAGTATTTGTGATGCTTGAGAACAGAGAACCATTTAACCCTGAACTCATGTTGAGCAAATAAAGAAAAATACAGCAAACAGCTTAAACTGTTTGACTTTTTATAGGAGATTTATATGGCATCTTCTTTTTTCAGCCCCAAAAGCGCAGGTACCAGGTTCCTTACGGGCCTATGTAATCTGATTATTGTTAATTTTCTGTTCGTGCTCACATGCATTCCGGTCTTCACGATCGGTGCTTCACTTACTGCTTTATACAGAATAACAATAGCTATACTTGCAGGCGACAACCCTGCTGTATTCAAGGATTATTTCAAAGCATTTAAGAGCAATTTCCTCAAAGCGACAGGATTGCAGTTCTTCTATATGGCGCTTTTTGCCTTCTTTATTTTCGAGATCGTCATGGTGCGCACAATGCTCACGGAACAGTATCAGTGGTCAGCATACCCCGCCATGATCTTACTGATCATAATTTTCGCTGCTTCCTGCTACTCATTCCCTATCCTTGCCTGGTTTGATGAATCATTCAAGCAGCTCCTGAAGAATTCCCTTCTCATTGCCGTAACAAATCTTCCTGTTACTGTCATGTACATCGTATTCTCCGGACTTCTCGCATATCTTGCTTACCAGTTCCCTACTACGGTACTCAGCATAATGGTATTCATGGGATGTTCCACACTCGCAATATTCTACTCGCTCTTCCTTAAGAGGATCTTCGAAAAGCACGGCGCCAAGATATCCTTCAAAGAGGAAGATGATGATAGGCCGGCTATTGATGACAAGCACATCAGCTCAGAAGAGATCAGTTCAGAAAAGAAATAATATAGTATTTATAAGCAAAGCTTCCCGGATAATCCGGGAAGCTTTTTTGTTTGCGGATGTTTAACCATTAATTCCCGGAATTATACCGTCCGGCCTCACGTTTTTGCTGTCACTCACTTTATATAATTAATAAGTAAAAGAGGCTGCATTTACTGCAGCCTCCTTAAAGAGATCTTTGGAATTATGCGGATCAGATCTTAGCCTTGATCTGGTTGTAGATTCCTTCAGCGTCAAGCTGGAACTCCTTCATGAGTGCGCCTGCCGGGCCGCTCTTACCGAATCTGTCATAGACACCGATCTTTGTAACCTTAACAGGATACTCTTCAGCGAGAACATCACATACTGCGCTGCCGAGACCACCGATAACGGAGTGCTCTTCAACTGTGAATACTCTGTTTGTCTTCTTTGCGAATTCAATAACTGTATCCTTGTCGATAGGCTTGATAGTATGGATATTTACTACTGCTGCATTGATACCGTCAGCTGCGAGTTTATCTGCTGCGCCGAGAGCCTCAGCTACGCATACGCCGCAAGCGAAGATTACCATGTCTGTGCCGTCCTTAAGGACAACTGCCTTGCCTACTTCAAACTTGTAATCAGGGTTATCGTTGATTACCGGTACTGCAGCTCTGCCGAATCTCATGTAGAAAGGTCCCTCTGTCTCAGCAGCTGCGAAAACAGCAGCCTTAGCCTCAACATCATCGGAAGGAACGATAACTGTCATTCCAGGGATTGTTCTCATAAGAGCGATATCCTCTAGGCACTGGTGGGAAGCACCGTCCTCACCTACTGTGATACCTGCGTGTGTAGCGCCGATCTTAACGTTGAGGTGGGGATAACCAATTGAGTTTCTGACCTGCTCGAAGTTTCTGCCTGCTGCAAACATAGCGAAAGAAGATATGAACGGAATCTTGCCGCATGTGGAAAGACCTGCTGCGATACCTGTCATGTTTGCCTCTGCGATTCCGCAGTCGATATGACGATCCGGGAATGCCTTCTTGAATGTGGAAGTCTTTGTTGCGCCTGCGAGATCGGCATCAAGAACGATAACGTTAGGGTTCTTCTTTCCGAGCTCTGCGAGTGCGTTACCATAACTCTCACGTGTAGCGATTTTTACTATATCTCCCATGATCATACCTCTGCTTCCAATTTTGCTAACTGCTCGTCAAGCTCTTTCATAGCCTGCTCATATTCTTCATCAGAAGGAGCCTTGCCATGCCAGCCTGCCTGGTTCTCCATGTAAGAAACGCCCTTGCCCTTTGTTGTCTTCATGATGATAGCTGTAGGCATTCCCTTGCATTCCTTAGCCTTGGCAAATGCATCTCTGATCTGATCGAAATCGTGACCGTCAATGCAGATTACATTAAAGTTAAATGCTTCGAGCTTCTTGTCGATCGGATAAGGTGAACAAACGTCTTCGATCTTACCGTCGATCTGAAGTCCGTTGTTGTCGATGATAACTGTGAGGTTATCGATCTTCTTAGCGCCTGCAAACATGAATGCTTCCCAGATCTGACCTTCCTGGATCTCACCGTCGCCTGTAAGAGCATAAACTCTGTAGGAATCGCCGTTGAGCTTCGCAGCAAGTGCCATACCTACTGCAGCGGAAACGCCCTGACCCAATGAGCCTGTGCTCATGTCAACGCCGGGAGTCTCTGTCATGCAGGGGTGACCCTGAAGATATGAGCCGAGCTTTCTTAATGTCTTGAGGTCTTCAACGGGGAAGTAACCTCTGTTTGCGAGTGTGGAATAAAGACCCGGAGCTGTGTGTCCCTTGGACAGAACGAATCTGTCTCTATTGGGATCCTTAGGATTCTTGGGGTCGATATTCATCTCTTCAAAATAGAGATAAGTGAACATGTCGGCAGCGGAGAGTGATCCGCCCGGATGACCGGACTTTGCACTGTGAACTGCTTCAACGATTCCCTTACGAACTTTTGTCGCTGTGATTTGAAGTTCTTTGTTGTTCATTTTAGGCTTACCTTTTTCTATAGATTTTATCTTCATGTTTTACATACGGAAGGGCTTGACCGCCAGATCAAGCCCCACCATACATATCCAAACTATATCAGTTGAACGGAGAGTTGAAAGGATTCTCCTTCGGATATCTGTCGCCCTCAGGCTTGTTGTAGCCGATATCGCAAGGGCAGATTCCGAGGTATGTGAAGAGGTTGTAGAGAGCCTTTCCATAGTGACCGAATGCAACTGCACCGTGATGAGGGAAATTCTTCTCGATAAGGAAGTATCTGTAGAATCTGCCCATCTCCTTGATAGCGAATACACCTGTACCGCCGAAGGACCTAGTAGCAACAGGGAGAACCTCACCCTCTGCAACGTAAGCTCTGATCTGTCCGTCAGATGTAGACTGCAGTCTGTAGAATGTGATGTCGCCGGGAACGATGTCGCCCTCGAGAGTACCGTTTGTAACCTCTACAGGGAGAGCACGAGCCATGATCATCTGGTTCTTCATCTCGCAGAAAGCAAGCTTCTTGGAGCATGTGTTACCGCAGTGGAAGCCCATGAATGTATCTGTGAACTTGTAGTCGAACTTGCCCTTGATGGACTCGTCGTACATGTCGTGAGGTACGGAGTTGTTGATGTCGAGGAGAGTAACGATATCTTCGGAGATAACATATCCGAGGTACTCAGAGAGGCATCCATAGATATCAACTTCGCAGGAAACAGGAATACCCATACCTGTGAGACGGCTGTTTACATAGCAAGGAACGAACTTGAACTGTGTCTGGAATGCAGGCCAGCACTTACCGGCAATTGCAACATACTTCTTAGAACCTTTGTGAGCTTCAACCCAGTCAAGGAGTGTGAGCTCATACTGAGCGAGCTTCTCGAGGATCTCAGGCTTCTTGTTGCCTGCTCCGAGCTCTTCTTCCATTTCCTTAACCTTTGCAGGAATTCTCTCATCACCCTCGTGATTCTTGAATGACTCGAAAAGGTCAAGCTCAGAGTTCTCTTCGATCTCAACGCCCATTCTGTACAAAGGCTCGATGGGAGCGTTGCATGCGAAGAAGTTCTGCGGACGGGGACCGAAAGAAATGATCTTCAAATTCTTCATAGCATAGAGAGCTCTAGCTACAGGAATGAAGTCCTTGATCATGTCAGCGCACTCTTCTGCGTTTCCGACAGGATACTCAGGAATGTAAGCGTTTACGCCACGGATCTTGAGGTTGTAAGAAGCATTGAGCATACCGCAGTAAGCGTCGCCTCTGCCGCCAACCAAGTCATTCTGTGATTCCTCAGCTGCTGCGCAGAACATAACGGGGCCGCCCCACTGCTGAGCGAGCATTGTCTCGGAGATCTCAGGTCCGAAATTTCCGAGGTAAACGCAAAGAGCATTACAACCAGCTGCCTTGATGTCAGCCAATGCCTGCTGCATATGGATCTCAGACTCTACGATGCAGATGGGGCACTCATAGATGTCATCAGCTCCATACTTCTCTGTATAAGCCTTAACAAGAGCCTTTCTTCTGTTTACGGAAAGTGATTCCGGGAAGCAGTCACGTGAGACTGCTACGATTGCGAGTTTAACGTCGGGTGCGTTAAATAATTTCTTTGACATTTTTAGATTTCCTCCATCTGTTTTTTTGTCACGTTGACTTCAATATTAGCACCAATGAGTCCGGGGAAATGTCCCTTCTCACCGGGAGCATCGGGGTGAGCGATAAGCCACTTGTTCTTTGCTGTAAGGAGCTTATCTTCGCTGTCTGAATTAGCCAGACAATCAATATGGTCTTCTTCCAAGTCGAAGTTTGTTCCATAAGGAAGGATTACGCCTACCATGAAACTGTCATTCTCGATGCCGCAAGGTGCATAGTGAAGTGTTGTTGCATAAATCTCAACAGCTGTTCCCTTGCGGATATGGAATGCTTCGATCTTTGAAGTGTCGTAATGGAAATCATCAGTGATATCCTGCAGTGATCCCAAAAGAAGGATGCAGTCTGTAGCAGCTACATTTACCTCTGAAGATCTGTGATACTCAACTGCGTTGAGAAGAGAATTGTGACCTGCGCAGTAGCCTGTCTCAAGCTTCAGCTCACCGCCGAAAAGTCTTGAAACATCAACCTTTGCAGATGCCTCTTCGAGAGATGCAACCGTGGGCTCATAAGCTACGCTGTCTGCGGGGATAGCAATCTGGTTAAGTGCCTCAATAACAGGTGCAAAATCGATGTTCTTAACGATTCTTCCGTACTTTTTGAAATTGGAAGATGTTGCTTCGTAAATTACCATAAACCTGCCTCCTTCATAGCGGGATAGATTTTTGAAAACTCCTTATATCTCTCGTCATACTTAGCAACGAGCTCAGGTGTGGGAATAACAGAAACATGCTTGGAAACTGTAGCAGCGCAAGCATCTGCTACTGAAGCATACTCACCGCAAGCAACTGCTGCGAGAAGAGCGCCGCCCATAGCAGGACCTTCGTCGTTCTCTGTCTGTGTAAGTTCGATTCCCAATACGTTGGATACGATCGTGCACCAGAGTTTTGACTTAGCACCGCCGCCGCAGATAGAAGAGCTCTTGATGTCGAGGCCCATCTTCTTAGCGCACTCGAAAGAATCTCTCAATGCGAAAGCAACACCTTCCATTACTGCAAGTGTCATATCCTTACGTGTAGTATCCATGGACATGCCTACGAACATTGCGCGGCAGTCAGGATTGTTAAGAGGTGATCTCTCGCCCATGAGATAAGGCAGGAAGAATACTTTGTTAGTACCGAGAGCCTCAAGGCCTTCCTGTTCCTTTGCGAAATCTGTCGTGCCGATGATCTCTTCCATCCACCACTTGTTGCATGAAGCAGCAGAGAGCATGCATCCCATAAGGTGGAATCCGCCGTCTGCGTGATCGAAAGCGTGGAGCGAGTTAGCCTCATCGTTCTTGAAAGAATCAGAAGCAATGAAGATAGTACCTGATGTACCAAGAGAGATATTGCATCCGCCGTTACCTATAATTCCCATACCTACGGCCGCTGCTGCATTGTCGCCTGCACCTGCTGCGATAACGCAGTCCTTGCTGATTCCTGTCTTCTCAGCGATCTCAGGAAGGATCTTGCCGATTGCCTCATAGCTCTCGAAAACTTCAGGGAGCCACTCAGCCTTCATGTCAAGGATCTTGAGCATCTCATCAGACCACTTTCTGTTCTTGCAGTCGAAATAGAGCGTACCTGAAGCGTCAGATACATCTGTAGCGAAAACACCTGAAAGTCTGTATGCGAGATAATCCTTAGGAAGAAGGATCTTAGCGATCTTAGCGAAATTCTCGGGCTCGTTCTTATGTACCCACATAACCTTCGGAGCTGTGAAGCCTGCGAAAGCAATATTGCCTGTGTACTTGGAAAGATTAGCCTTACCGATCTCATTATTGAGGTAATCTGTCTCAACCTGTGATCTTCCGTCGTTCCAGAGAATAGCAGGTCTTATAACCTTGCCTTCACTGTCGAGGAGTGTGAGACCGTGCATCTGACCGCCGAAGCTGATACCTGCAACCTCATTGCCGTCAATACCTTCAAGAAGCTTTGAAAGTCCCTTGATCGTGCCGTCAAACCAATCTTCCGGATTCTGCTCAGACCAGCCTGTCTGAGGGAAATTTACGGGGTAAGACTCAGAAACTGTTCTGATGATCTTTCCGCCGCTCTGCATCAGGAGCAACTTGACTGCTGATGTACCGAGATCAATACCAATAAAATACATATGAACCTCCCGATTCGCGTAATAGTACATCAACCATACTAAATGATTAAAAGACAAAAGGCATTTACCAAAATGCAAATAATATTCAAAAAAAGTTATGCCAAATCAACAAATTCGACACTTCTTGCGATTTGCCCATTAATCTTATTTTGCTAACTTTTGAAAATACGTTTTCAATATTTGCAGCACTCCTGTCTTTTCGCACGCTCTCGAAAAGTCCGTTTTTTACGAAAATTGCTATACAATTCTTGCTCTGTGCGATAGCAAGATTTATCTAGTGAAAGCTGTGGCAATCGGGGCATTTCCCTGTCCCGGTCATATTAATATTATAATGCCTAACCACATATAAAAGGGCTGCCTCACTTGAGACAGCCCTTGGGTTTAACAGTTTAAGCAGCTTATCACTTAATGTCAGCGTGATAATCCTGAAGTGCCTTGACTTCGAAGACGCGCTCCTTGGCAGCCTTGATACCTTCAGCACAAGCCTTGGCAGCAGCCATTGTCGTGATGTAAGGAACGTGCTGGCGGATGGCATCCTTACGGATGTAGGAGTCATCGTGAGCGGATGTCTTGCCTGCAGGTGTGTTGATAACGAGATCAACGTCACGGTTGAGGATCATGTCACCGATGTTAGGTCTGCCCTCGTAGAGCTTCTTGACCTTCTCGGCCTTGATGCCTGCCTTGTCGATCATGTCGAATGTTCCGCCTGTAGCGTAGATCTTGAATCCGAGATCTGCGAACATCTGGGCAACTTCAATGAGGTCAACCTTATCGAGATCAGATACTGAAAGGAGTACGCTGCCTTCCAAAGGAAGCTCTGTCTTTGTCGCTTCCTGAGCCTTGAAGCATGCTTCACCAAAATGTGTTGCAAGACCTAATACCTCACCTGTGGATCTCATCTCAGGTCCGAGAACAGGGTCAACTTCCTGGAACATGTTGAACGGGAAGACTGCCTCCTTAACTCCGTAGTGAGGGATTACCTTGTCGTGGAGTTCAGGTACCGGTGACGGTCTGCCGGTGAGGTGGCTTGTCATGATATCTGTTGCGATCTTGACCATGTTAGTTCCGGTAACTTTGGATACGAGCGGAACTGTTCTGGATGCACGGGGGTTAGCCTCGAGAACGAAGACAACACCGTCCTCGATCGCATACTGCATGTTCATGAGACCTACTACGCGCATCTCGACTGCGATCTTTCTTGTGTACTCCTTGATCGTCTCAACGATCTCGGGTGAAAGATTTTTCGAAGGCAGGATGCAAGCGGAGTCACCTGAGTGGATTCCGGCAAGCTCGATGTGCTCCATGACTGCAGGAACGTAGCAGTTTGTACCATCGGAGATAGCGTCTGCCTCGCATTCTGTGGCGTGGTGGAGGAAACGGTCGATGAGGATAGGTCTGTCAGGTGTAACGCCTACTGCGGCATTCATGTAGACTCTCATCATCTCGTCGTCGTGAACGACTTCCATTCCTCTTCCGCCGAGAACATAAGAAGGACGTACCATTACAGGGTAGCCGATCTTGTTTGCGATAGCGATAGCCTCATCAGCATTGACTGCCATTCCTGCCTCAGGCATCGGGATGCCCAGACGGTTCATCATGGCACGGAAGTGATCTCTGTCTTCTGCAAGGTCGATAGTCTCAGGTGTTGTACCGAGAATGTTTACGCCGTTTGCCTTGAGAGAAGCTGCGAGGTTCAGAGGTGTCTGGCCGCCGAACTGTGCGATAACGCCAAGAGGCTTCTCCTTCTCGTGGATAGCAAGAACATCTTCCAAAGTAAGAGGCTCGAAATAGAGCTTATCTGATGTGTCGTAGTCTGTTGATACTGTCTCAGGGTTGCAGTTTACGATGATGGACTCGAAGCCGAGCTTCTTGAGTGCGAGTGCAGCGTGAACGCAGCAATAGTCGAACTCAATACCCTGACCGATTCTGTTAGGACCGCCGCCCAGGATCATGATCTTCTTATTGGAAGATACAGGTGACTTGTCCTCGATATGATAGGAAGAATAATAATAAGCAGCATCCTGTGTTCCGGATACGTGAACGCCTTCCCAACCTTCCTTGATGCCGTACTCATAACGTGCGCGGCGGATAAGATCTTCGGATACATTGAGGAGCTGTGAAAGATACTTATCGGAGAATCCGTCGAGCTTAGCCTGACGGAGAACGGGCTCATCCGGGATGCGGCCTGCATTCTTGAGGAGCTCTTCCTCTTCTTCAACGAGCTCTTTCATCTGCTCGATGAACCAGTGCTTGATCTTTGTGAGCTCGAAAAGCTCATCTACTGTTGCACCCTTACGGAGTGCCTCATACATGATGAACTGACGCTCTGAAGAAGGTGTTGTGAGTTTTAACATAAGCTCTTCTTTTGTGAGCTTGTTGAAGTCCTTTGCAAAGCCTAAGCCGTATCTGTCCTTCTCCAAAGATCTGATAGCCTTCTGGAAAGCTTCCTTGTATGTCTTACCGATGCTCATGACTTCGCCTACGGCTCTCATCTGTGTGCCGAGCTTGTCCTGGGCGCCGTGGAACTTCTCGAAAGCCCATCTAGCGAACTTGATTACGACATAGTCGCCGTCCGGATAGTACTTATCAAGTGTGCCGTACTTGCCGCAAGGGATCTCATCGAGTGTGAGGCCGCATGCGAGCATTGCGGAAACGAGTGCGATCGGGAAACCTGTTGCCTTGGAAGCCAAAGCGGAAGATCTTGATGTTCTCGGGTTGATCTCGATTACAACGATCCTTCCGGTCTTGGGATCGTGAGCGAACTGGCAGTTACATCCGCCGATAACTTCGATCGCCTTAACGATGCTGTATGAATAATCCTGAAGTTTCTTCTGAACATCTTCAGAGATCGTAAGCATAGGAGCTGAGCAGAAAGAGTCACCTGTGTGAACGCCGATAGGGTCGATGTTCTCGATGAAGCAGACAGTGATGACATTGTTCTTTGCATCTCTTACTACCTCGAGCTCGAGTTCTTCCCATCCGCTGATGGACTCTTCAACGAGTACCTGGTGGATCATGGAAGCAGCAAGGCCTCTCTCGACTACCGTCTTGAGCTCATCAATGTTGTAAACGAGGCCGCCGCCTGCACCGCCCATGGTGTAAGCAGGTCTGATAACTACAGGATACCCGAGATCGTCAGCGATCTTGATAGCCTCTTCCACTGAATATGCTTCGTGAGATCTCGGCATCTCGATTCCGAGAGATGTCATTGTCTCCTTAAATTCGATTCTGTCTTCGCCTCTCTCGATGGCATCTACCTGGACACCGATTACCTGGACATTGTACTTTTCGAGAACGCCGGCCTGTGAGAGCTCGGAACAGAGGTTAAGACCTGACTGTCCGCCTAAGTTAGGGAGAAGCGCATCAGGACGCTCTTTTGCGATGATCTGTTCAAGACGCTTAACGTTGAGCGGTTCGATGTATGTTCTGTCCGCTACATCAGGGTCAGTCATGATGGTTGCAGGATTGGAGTTGACCAGGACGATCTCGTAACCGAGTTTCCTTAAGGCTTTGCACGCCTGAGTTCCGGAATAGTCGAACTCGCAAGCCTGGCCGATAATGATAGGACCTGAACCGATGATAAGGATCTTGTTGATATCTTCTCTCTTTGGCATAGTCTTGCCCCCTTCTTATTTAGGACTATATAAATTTACTGCGTAGAATTTTATCACAGATTATCTAGACTTTGCACAGCAAAAATTATGGATTAGAATACTTTCATGAAAAATGTAATAAAGCCCTACAATTATAACGATTCGCCCTCATCGAAAAGCCTTGTTTCCGGCCTTTCCGGGCGATTAATACCCACAATGGCACTCGGCTTAACGCTGACGGCCATATCCCTGACAGGCTGCATCCTGACCGATCCTGTCGATACAGACTACCAGGTGACAGCCGTTCCCGATGCTATCGTTCAGGAAGTTCCTGTTAATAATGAGGTTTCCGTCCAGTCCGGATCATCTGCTGAAGACGGTGAACTGCCATACGGCGTCACGCTCCAGATTGACACATCTTCCCTGATCGAATGCGACCTTGAACGCGTTGTCGACGGCGACACGATAATCGTACACGATCCTGACGGCAACCGTCTGAGAGTCCGTCTCACCGGCATAAATGCTCCCGAATCTGTTCACGAAGACGAGAGCAAGAATACCGAGGAAGGACGCCAGGCTTCTCAATTCATGAAAGAACTCATGGCCGATGTCGACGTGGTCTATCTCGAATACGACGAAGCGCAGTTCGACCAGTACGAGAGAACACTCGCTTATGTATGGATAGACATCGACGGCACATACGTCATGGTCAACGAGATCCTGCTCGCGACCAACTACGCAGAGCCCGTGTACATCAAACCGAACCTGAGATATGCAGATGTATTCAGACAGTATGAAGGTTAGCTGATTATTGGATTTATCGCATATCGTCCCAAAAGCTGAATAGTTGTTAGGGGCGATATTTTTTGCGGGATTTGCTTTTGGGTTTTCCAAGTATTTTTCCTAAAAATGCAAATTCAGGAAACAGATTAGGAAAAAACGGGTGATTTTACCTAAATCATTTCCTGTTTTAGCCAAAATAGAAAAAGGATCAGGAAAGCGCGGAATAATGCGCGTCGTATCGGCCGTTATTCAAAAGATTCGCCGCCATACAAAAGGGCCGCCTCAAACTGAGACAGCCCTGATCTTTGGTTCAACGAACAGTTTACTCGAAGCCTTTTCTCTTCATTCTCCTGTATTCTTCTTCGTCGTCCTCAACATTGCTCTGTGACTGGTTGAAGAACTGCGTATCAAATTCCGTCTGGTTATTCAACGGCACGAACGGTTGCTTTACAGTCTGCGGATTCACATTCTGATTCATGTCAGGATATTCTGCCTTCGGATATTCCGCTTTAGGATATTCGGCAGTAAGAGGATCGGAATCCTTGGTCTTTCCGTTCTTGACAACGGCGATGATCATCTTGACCATCGTTAAACCGGATAAGAGCAGCCATGCTGCACCGAAGACAAGCATAAAGCTTCCCTCCACATGGTTTTGTGCAATCCTTGATATACCACCGACCAGTATCCCTATGCCGACCAGAAAAAAGGGAATGATCAGAACCAGACTAACGATCTGTACTGCTTTTATCTTCTTTGGTTCGGTCAGATTATACGATCTCGAGTAGCCACCGCTTGTCTGAGTAAATCCGCCAACGGGAATACCGCCGGGTGCTGTGCCTTGGACATTATCCGACGTGTCAAAAGGCACTTCCTCGTACTCGACATCCTTGTCCTGCTTATATTTCTTGATCGACATGATAAGCATCGGCACGAAGATCCCTGCTACGAAAAGTACAGGAATATATGACGTCATTGAATGGAAGATCCTATAAGGATTGCCCGGAGTAAGCATGCTCACTGCTTTATCTGAAGCATAAGCAAATGCATCACTGAAAGCGTCAGCCGGATCGTCACCGTTTTCGAGACTGTCCTGAACCTTATCGGCAAACCGCTTGAACATTGACTCGGTGATTATAGGGTCCGTGTTGTCGCCCTGAATCGCTTCCCACTTGTAATCCGGGATCCTGTCTGTTCTGGCATCCGGACTTGTAACGGCATCTCTTACCGGAATCGAATAAACGAAGACCCAGTGTTCCTCGTCGCTGAAATTGCTAACGTATTTGTTGAAAGCATAAGATTCAAGATCATCATAATCGTCTTCCCACATCTCGTCGTAAACAGTGTAGAAGACCGTGCAGATACCGGTGGTCTCATAGTATTCGTCGATCGCATCCTGCAGTTCCTCATCGTTTGCGAAAAGATCAACATCGTCATGAATTGCCGGCATATCCAGGTAGTGGCCCTTGAGCTTATGCGGGATCTGCGACTTCACTCCGAATCCGAATGCACTTAAGAATACGGCAAGCATTACGCCCAGAAAGACTATTGAAGAAAGACTTGCTCTCTGCGGCTTCGATGAAGCATAGATATAGTCGTCACGTCCGGTCGAGATGTGATGTCTTCTGTAACGTCTGGATCCAGCAAAATAATGTGATGAGATCCTTGGGCCGCTGCTTCCGTGCGAACCTCCGTGAGATCCGCCTCCGTGTGAACCGCCGCCTGATGAATGTGGCATTTTCCTAATCCTCCCTTTCTTCCTTACTGTTTAGGTACTACGGCATAGAAAACGAGGTCTTCTGTGCCGTTGTTTATCAATGAATGTGAGTGTCCCTCGGGACAATAGAGCACTTCGCCGGGTTTTACAGGAAATTCCTTGTCGTCGAAAAGAACCTTACCCTCGCCTTCCAGGATGAATATCATCTCGCAGTTTCCCTCATGCTTGTGGTAACCGATGGACGAGCCTGAAGGCAGCTTTCCCTGCATCATTTTATTGACGCCGTCAGTGAACATCTTGTTGTAAAAGACGCCCTCGCCACCCTTGAAAGCCGGATTTGCAGCCCATTCCATCTGATTGTAGTCGTTTACCATAAAAAACCTCCGTATTGCCCTTGTTTTAAGCATTTGTAACATTGTTACATTTATGTTTTTCTGTTTTTTTGCCGCTTATTTACTCTTAACCAAACGTCTCCAGCGCCTCATCGATGTTAATGTCGGAATACTCGACCTCACAAGAGAAAACTCTGGCGACATCTTCGATCCCGCACCCCTTGGTCAGGAGGTCAGCTAAGAGCCAGCATGCCTCTGCGGCAAATCTTCCTGCTCCCTTATAGCGGTAAAGGAGATAGGCAGCAAAGTTCGTGAACTCTTTCTCATTCTTTGAGATGGCCTTATCTTCTTCAGCCTTATCGACCGGCTCTTCGATTATCTTACTTAAAAGCGTGCTCCACTTGGGATCCATGACTTCCATTCCGTCGAAGATCTCTGCCCTGAGCTTTGAATCAGCCCTTCTGCCGCTGCTAATGTCTTTTAGGCGTTCGTTTATCGGCTTGGCGCAATCGTAAATATTCTTCACATAACCCGGAAGTTCAATTTTCGAGCCGTCGTCACCGATAAGCTCAAACGCGCCATCGTGATTCAGGACGAGCCTGCAGGCTTCCTCACATACAAGACCGATACCGGCTTCCGTGTGGTCGTCAAACTCGTTATAGAATCTCGGGTGTTCTTTGCAGATGTCGCAGAGATAGTTTTCGCCATGACGGATGATCAGCTCGCAGAGGTAGTCGTCTCTTAAAAACGGGCATCTGCTGTCTTCTTCGAGCACAAAACAGCCGTCCTTGATCTTGCACGCAACATCGGGATCAGCCTTAAACCTTGCAAGAGAATCCTTGTCGATGCCGATTACCCAGCCCGCGCAGCATGTATGAACGCAGTCACCGGCTTTGCATTTGAAATCCTGACAGTAATCCGGCCAGTAAGTATTCATGCACATCTCTCCCCTTTATTATTCCAAAAGAGATTATATCACGATATCGGGATAATCAAATTTGATTTAGAAAGTGCGGCGTGTATAATCTAGCCAGCAGAAAGAGAACGCTTAGCGCCTGTGGCGGATCCGGCACGAATCTTTTTAAGGCTTCGCAGGCAGCCGGCTCGTGTACGATCTTGTAGAATTCAAGTTACACTTGAATTTAATGATTTCTCTTTCTGCTTATTATTTTCGATAAAAAACGGGCACCTCGATTTTGAGATGCCCGCGTTGTTTTTGTTGATTAAAATCTTACTCGTGATCGTAAGGGTGAATTGTCTCGATCGTGCCGTCTTCTGCGATGTTGAGCTTTGTGAACTTAACGCATCTCTTGTGATCGCATCCGCCGGAGAACTTGGAATCGTGATAGAAGAGATACCATTCGCCGTCAACCTCAACGATTGAGTGATGTGTTGTCCAGCCGATAACAGGCTCCATAATCCTTCCCTTGTATGTGAAAGGTCCTTCCGGATTATCACCTTCAGCATAGCAGAGGTAATGAGTTGTACCTGTTGAATATGAGAGATAGTACTTACCGTTGAACTTGTGCATCCAGGGACCTTCGAAATAACGGCGGTCTTCGTCCTTAGCCTTGAGAGGCTCGCCGTTCTCGTCGAGGATAGTGATCATCTTGGGAGCTGCAACGAAGCCGTCCATTGTGGGCTTGAACTGTGCAACCAAGGGGCCCAATGCTTTCTCGTCACCCTCGGGACGGTGCTCATTGGGATTGAATGAGCCGGACTGCCACATCTCGAGCTGTCCGCCCCAGAGTCCGCCGTTGTAGCACCAGATCTTGCCATCATCGTCAAGAAGGACTGCAGGGTCAATACTGTAGCTGCCCTCGATGAAGTTTTCCTGAGCCTTGAAAGGACCTACGGGAGAATCAGATTCAGCTACGCCGATCCTGAAGATCTCGTTCTTGTCCTTAGCCGGGAAAACAAGATAATACTTACCGTTTGTATATACAGCATCAGGTGCCCAGAGCTGTCTGCCTACCCACGGGATATCCTCTTCTTTCAAAGCAACGCCGTTATCAACGCAGTCGCTGTCGAGTGAATCCATGGAAAGGATGTGATAATCCTTCATGACATACTGCTCACCGTCGTCATCTTCAGGGAGGTCATTATCTTCGTCATGAGAAGGATAAATGTAGATCTTGCCGTTGAATACGTGTGCAGAAGGGTCTGCCGTATAGATATGTGTGACAAGTTCTTTTCTCTCGTTCTTTTTCATAGGCACCTCTCTATAAAAATATTTTTTAGTCTTTTGATAATACTTATATTCCGGGTGTTTGTAAATAAACTATGTTGCTAACTTGGTTGTCACATCTTGCGATTTCTTATCAGGCAGTCTTTTTCGCGTTGTATTCGAGAAGCTTCTTCGTATACTCACCCGCACGCTTTTTCATAATGAGCACGTCGATCAGGAGTGCCGTCAGATAGCAGACCACGACGATCGCCACAAACGCGATCCAGAACGCCGTAAATCCTTGCCCCGTGAAGATCTTCATCCAGTAGAACATCAGTATCTCGACAGGCACGAACATCGCGAAAAACACAGTCAGGTCAAACACGAATCCCCTCTTCTTCATGAACTTCGTGCAGAACGCGAAAACGAACGTAAACGAAGCCCACGCGCAAAGCAGAAGAAGCTTTAAAAGGAAACTTACGCTTATCGTTGCATTGCCTGTTCCCAGCATCCCTGCCGCGATCGCCGAACAAAGCACGAGCCATGAATATGAGAACGCCAGCGCATTCCTGAAATATCTGAGCAGTTTCTTGATATCTTCCATGTGATTATCCTTATCCTTCCACCCCGATCAGTTCTTTGAGTGCTTTTACATTGCGCCTGGAGATCACTATGACCTCGCCGTTCGTTAGCGTCGCAAGGATATTGCGTGTAACTTCAGGCTTGAGCTTAGTTATCTTGTTGAGGTTAACGATGACTGATTTCGATGCCCTGAAAAAAGTCTTCTCATCCAGCAATTCCTCAAGTTCATAAAGTCTTTTTTCAGTCTGAAGAACGTGGCCCGTCGTGTACAAAAAAGTCTTCTTATCAACCGATTCGATGTAAAGGATCTCGTCGATCTGAACGTTGTAAGTATTACCCTCCGATGTAGCCTGCAAACGCTCATCAAAACGGCTGATATACCGTTCCAGCCTCTCCGTCTCCGAAGTCACTTCACGGCAGTGGATCTCCACCGCCGTGCCTGACTCGATATCCTTAGTGATCGTGACTTTCATCAATGACTCCCATAATCCGTAATGGAATCATTATAATTCAACATTCTCTTTTTGAGCACGGTCAAGTTTCCTGCACTCGATGAGAAGAATTACTGACATGATGACCTGGCAAACGATCATGAAGATTCCTACATATACCTCTCCTGCGAAGAACGAGATAAGCATAGAACCGAATGTCGTAACAAGCGACATGACAAGATATGTCTTGCTGTCATAGAGCCATGAGAACGGAAGGAGATGCGCACCGAATACCATCGCGAAAAGCATGAGCATTGCATCCGGCTTCTGATTGAATGCCCACATGACGATAAGCAGGTAAAGCATCTGGTTTGCAGTGTTGATAAAGCCTAATTTGTTGAACGGATTATTCCTGTTCTTGAACACATGTGCTCCGATGATCTTCGAGAAGATCAGCACACACGGAAGCAGCATTCCCGGGCAATAGAATGTGTAAAGATTCTTCGTCATGATATCAACAGGAAGCATTCTCACGATCGTGACCAAAGTCCAGATAACGACCGATGCCATCATGAACGGCGCACCCTTTTTCTGAAGGATCATTGCCTCTGTCTTCATGGCCTTATAATCGTTGCCGTAGCTTTCTGTTTTCCTTGTGATCCTGGTATTTGTAATGTCTGTCATTGTCTTGTACCTCCTTGGTTTTGAGGTCATTATATCGGCCCTGATAATGCGCTCAATGGGTTCGCGACCAAGCGGTACATTAGTGGTAACCAAGCGGTAAAAAACGGTGTGAGACAGAGTTTTCGAGAGGCAAAAAAAATACGCACGGCATACAGTAAAACATCTCATTTACTGTACGAAATGCGTATTTCGGCTCAATAATCCGTAAATCGTACAGTAATCCGAGCTGTTTACTGTACGTTTCAGGTACTTTAGTGAAGAATCGCTACCAGCCTGTCGTCGCTGGTCAAGAGCGCCTTCGCGAGTTCCCTGTACTTCTCCTCGTGAAGGTATGTGTGGCGGTGGGGCTTGATCGAGGGCGCCATGTCGATCGCCTTGCTGAAGTCTGACGCCTTGAGATCCAAAGTTGCGCAGTAGTCCCAGAAGCCGGTCTTCTCGAAAACGTTATCTACCCTCTTCCACCTGTGGTCGCAGATCTTGCACATGATGTAAGTCGCGATGCCGACCTGGATGCCATGAAGCTGGGGACGCTCGAGGAATGAATCCAGTGCGTGCGAGATGAGGTGCTCACTGCCGCTCGTGGGTGCGGAAGAACCGGCGATCTCGTTTGCGACGCCGCTCATGGCGAGGGAGTCGAGAAGTTCTTTCAGGAAGAGGTCTTCCTCGATCGATTCAAACGGTGTGCGGACGAATGAATTTGCGGCCTTCTTGGCGACCATGAATGCGAAGTCGTTTACTTCGTCATAGCCCATGTCTTCTTCGTGCTGCCAATCGTAAGTGGAAGAGATCTTGGCGACCATATCGCCTACGCCGGAATAGAGGAATTTGACGGGTGCGCTCTTGATGACGTCGGTGTCAACGAGAATGCCGTAAGCCATCTTCGCAGGAAGTGATTTGCGGTGACCGTCGACGATCAGAGAAGCGGATGAACTTGAGAAGCCGTCTGACGATGAACTCGTCGGAACGCTGATGAACGGGATGCGGAGAATGTAGCCGATGTATTTCGCGGCGTCGATTACTTTGCCGCCGCCCATGCCGATGACGGCCTGTGTTTTATTCGGAAGCTCAAAAGCGAGATCGGTGATGTCATTAAAGTCGACGGTGTCCATCTCCTGATGGTGAAGCACTTTGACGCCTGCATTCTCGAACGACTTGAATACGGTATCGCCGAACATGTCTGTAAGGCCGTTGCCGAAAAGGACCGTGACCTGTGTGATGTCAGCTTCCTTCAGGTATTCGCCGATGTGTGCTGTGACGCCGCGCTCGATCTTAAGGATTGAAGGGATTGCAATCTCGTCTTTGGGCATGTGATCTACCTCGCTTTTAAATTTGTCAGATGACCATTATCAGTCAACGCTCTTAACAATTACCCGATTACTTCCGGGACCACTTTTATCAGTTCGTCAAAGCTCATTATGAACGGGACTTCGGCGTTGATCTCACCGAATCCGTATTTCGCGTGGATGAACGGAAGGCCTGCCTTGGTCGTGGCATCGTAGTCGCTCTGGATGTCACCTACGTAGCATGCGGCAGTAAGGCCATTGCGCTCTGCAAGAAGCTTTATGTTCTCGTCCTTCTGGAGAAGGTTGTTGCCATAGCATTCGATGTCTTCAACAAGGTCATCAGGATGACCATAGGGGATCTCATAGTGGCCGAGGAATGACTCGATGTAGCCTTCCTGGCAGTTGCTTACGATGTATATGTGATAGCCCATCTCCTTGAGCTTTGCCCAGGTCTCAAGAACGCCGTCATACAGGGTGCCGCCGTGCTCTCTCAAATATGCGTTCTCGTAGTTTTCGCAAGACGAACGCAACGTGTCTCTCTCAGGCCCCTTCTCGGTATATGTGAACAATGTGTCAGCTATGACGTCCATGGGTTTGCCCATGACACTCTGTATATCTTCCCTGGTTACGACCTTATCGGTGTATCCTGCTTCGTGGACTTTGACTGTCCATGCTTTTGCAACATTTGCGGATGAATCCCAGACGGTTCCGTCCATATCAAAAATCACGCCTTTTTTGTCGTTCATATTTGCTTTCCTGACCTTTTCTTTGATGGAATCAATTATACCAATATGCGAATCCGGTCAACAGAATGTTAAGTAAGATTTACGCGGCATTTATAAAGTGTTAAAACATGAATGTCAAGTAAGAGATATAATTTCATTGTATAGATTTGCAGAAGGCCTTTGTATAAATGCTGGAAATACTTAAAAACGTTCAACTAGATCTGATGCTCGTAATATGCGGTATTTCAGGTGCCGTCGCATTTTTCCTTGCCCTCTCGAAAAGCATCGATAAAGAACGCAAGCTCTACCTTATCCTCGCAAATCTCTTCTCAGTGCTCCTTCTTATCAGTGACCGTGCGGCATACAGATACAGAGGCGATTCCAGCCAGTGGGGAGGCTACGTCGTAAGAGTCAGCAACTTCATGGCCTTTGCCATGCTCCTCATGATCCTTTGGGCATTCAACAATTATTTTCAGGACATCTGCAAGGACGAACCCGGTATCGGGAAGAAGTCGAAAAGACTTATTGCCTGCAATTACATCATCCTGACAGGAATGTTCCTCCTCGCAGCATCCCAGCTTACGGGTCTTTACTACACGATCGATGAAAATAACACCTATCATCGTGCTCCGGGCTACTTTATCAGCTTCATTATTCCGGTTACTGTTTTAATAATGCAGCTGACAGTCGCTATCCAGCACCGCAAGCAATTCCGCACCGGAGTATTTATCTCACTTCTGCTGTTTACGACGCTTCCGATCGTGGCAGGCCTTGTTCAGATACCCCTTTACGGATTATCACTCATCAATCTCACTACGGGATTCCTGACTACAATGCTCTATCTTTTCGCATTGGGCGACATGAACTATATGGTCGAGCACGCAAGACAACTTGAAGTCGACCTCCTCAAAAAAGAGAACGAGAACTCCAAAAAGCTCTTCGCCCAGACGGCCGAAGCACTTGCAAGTGCAATTGATGCCAAGGACAAATACACCAAAGGTCACTCTTCACGAGTCGCAGAATATTCAAGGAAGATTGCCGAGAGCGTCGGCAAGTCATCACAGGAATGCGACGAGATCTACTATGCTGCGCTTCTGCATGACGTAGGTAAGATCGGCATCTCAAGAAGCATTCTGCAGAAGCCCGGAAAACTGTCCAACGAGGAATACCAGGTAATTAAAGAGCATCCGGATATCGGTGCGCAGATTCTTTCCAGTATCAGTGAATCACCTTATCTCAGCATCGGTGCAAGATCACACCATGAAAGATACGACGGCAAAGGTTATCCGCAGGGACTTAAGGGTAACGATATCCCTGAGATCGCAAGGATCATTGCAGTTGCCGATGCATACGATGCCATGACATCTTCAAGAAGCTACCGTGAGACTATCCCGCAGCAGGTCGTAAGAGAAGAATTCGTTAAAGGCCTCGGCACGCAGTTTGACCCGGTTTTCGGAAAGATCATGATCCACCTCATTGACCTTGACGAAGAATATCAGATGAAGGAAAAGGTAGAAGTCAAAGAGCTCGCCGGCAAGAACGAGCTCATCTGCGGCGAATACAGATCAGCTGTATCAGAAGGTATCGTCGTCACCAAGGAGATCACGAGGATCAAGTTCCAATGTGTTGCGGATGAAGGTTTTGCAGCCGAAAAAGCTATGCCTTCGATCATCCTTTTCGACTCACTCGATGCAAGGATTCATACTGAAGATAAGAACATAACAAGGCTTATGTATTTTGAGTACGGCGAGATCCATTTCAATGGCAAGATAGTCCGCAAAGGCGCCAGAAAGATGCAGCCGACGATTACAAAGAAGCCCATCGTTCCGGAAGAAACTAAAACCACCGTTTATTCGATCGAGGCAGTTAAGGTCAAGGATCACGTGCTCATAACAATCGATTCCGAGAAGGAAACTTTTGAGATCATCGTCGCTCTTCCCGACAGCGCCAGATGGGCATATATCGGCCTTACAGGTGAGCACTGTCACCTGCTTAATGTCAGCATTGACCGTGATGATCAGAGCGTACCTGATGACTATATTCCAAGGATTGCCGAAGAAATCAGCTACATTGATGCTCCGACAGGTGACCTGCCCAATATCCAGTGCGACGGATACCGCTCAGCTACTACTGACGGAATCCTCGTAAAAGACAAAGTAACCATCACGTTCCACACGATGAGTCTTCCTACTGCAAGACTTGTATGGCACTGCCCTTACTTCAGCATCTTTTCCTCCGATAACGGCAAGGTAAATGGTCCTGATTTCCGCGAGTACGGACTCTTAAGACTCGACGGCGAGAACTGGGATTCAGACGATTTCGGTTCCAACAAGATCACCGTCAACAAGACAGAGCAATTCACAACTTGGGACGACTGGAAGACTATTAACAAGGAAGGCTTTGACTGCTCGATCACGATAGAGCGTTCGGGAGACAAAGTAACTCTGACGACTTCCAACAAAGGCATTGAGATTGTAAATGTCACGACTATGAAAGATCCTTCCAAAGAAGTATACATTTCCCTCACGGGCGACCAGTGCGCGCTCACGAACATCAGGATAAAGGATTCCTAAATGTCACTGATCGATAAGCTCTTCGAAAAGAGCAGCTGGGAAAGATTCTACGAATACAAGTCTCAGTTACGTTGCTCCAAGCGTTTCATAAAAGAACTCCGCACTTATATCGATTCAGAAGCATATCTAAAATATTCCGCAGAGATCAAGTCATGCACAGGGCTTCCGCTCCCTTCCAAAGCTGTCATCAGCAAGATGAGCAGCCGCAAGAAACGCACGGTCTACAAATACCCTTATGACTTCAACATGGTCTTGAAGCTCCTGACTTTCCTGACCCTCCGAAAATACGATTTTCTCTACTCCCCTGATCTTTATTCATTCCGTCCGGGAGTATGTGCCAAAGATGCAATCGCCAGGATATGCCGCACGAGAGAACTGCACACACTCTATTCTTATAAGATCGACGTAAGCGATTATTTCAATTCGATACCCGTCGGCAGGATATGCGATATCTTAGATGACACCATCACTGATGACGTCGATCTTTTAAACTTCATGAAGGCACTTCTAAATGAGAAAACTGTCATCTCAGACGGGGAGATCATCACTGAAAAGAAAGGCATAATGGCCGGCACTCCGATTGCCTCTTTCTATGCGAATCTTTATCTCAAGGATCTCGACGAATGGTTCAGGGACAGAAAGATACTTTACGCGAGATATTCTGACGACATAATCGTTTTCGCGAAGAATGAAGAAGAGATAGAACGATATAAGAGCGTCATTCTTGAGCACCTGAAAGATAAGGATCTTACGGTCAATCCGGCGAAGGAAGTTTTCGCGAGGCCGGAAGACGGATTCTGCTTCCTCGGCATAGAGGTTAAGAACGGCGAGATAGACATCGCGCCCGCGTCGGTCGTAAAGCTCAAGCAGAAGATGCGCCGCAAGGCTAGGGCACTCGACAGATGGAGATACAGGAACAACCTTGACCGCACCAAAGCGGCGGCTGCTTTTATCCGCATATTCAATCACAAGCTTCTGGAAGTCAACGAAGATTCGGACCTCACCTGGAGCCTGTGGTTCTTCCCTGTCATTACGACTTCAAAGAGCCTTCACGAGATAGACCTGTATGCTCAGGAGCTTCTGCGCTACCTCATCAGCGGCACCCACACCAAATCGCGCTATAATGTGCGCTACGACGATCTGAAGGCCATGGGCTATAAAAGTCTCGTAAACGAGTATTACAGGCACAATAAGGACCAATAAGAGCGTTTTAAGGCCATAGTAGTATCTGGTATGCACAGTGACCGGGTTAAAGACCCGTTTTCATTCGTGAAATTAGCGAATTGATAATGAATTTCTATATTTTTATAATTCTCTGGTTTTTTGAAATAAGAAAAATAAGAGGATGTATTTATGATGAAGGAATTCAAACCGAAGCTGTTCTCTGTAATGAAGAACTATTCAGGTTCCCAGCTTGTCAAAGACATCGTTGCCGGAATCATTGTCGCAATAATCGCACTTCCGCTGTCCATCGCTCTCGCCATCGCATCAGGCGTCGGCCCTGAGGCAGGTATCTACACGGCGATCGTAGCAGGATTCATCGTATCATTCCTTGGCGGAAGCAGAGTGCAGATCGCAGGTCCTACGGCTGCTTTCGCAACAATCGTTGCGGGCATCGTAATGAAGGACGGCACACAGGGCCTCATCATCGCGACTATCATGGCGGGCGTCATTCTCATCATCATGGGTTTCTGCAGATTCGGAAGCCTTCTCAAATATATCCCTGACCCAATCACGACAGGATTCACCGCAGGTATCGCAGTCACACTCTTTATCGGACAGATAAAAGACTTTACGGGCATCTCTTATATGAACGGCGAGAAGCCTATCGAGACCGGCGAAAAGATCATGGCTCTCGTAAAGAACATCACCACCATAAACTGGCAGTCAGTCCTTATAGGAGCAGTAGCGCTCATCATCCTCATCTTCTGGCCCATGCTCTTCAAAAAGATCCCGGGTTCATTCATCGCAGTTATCGTTACAGCTGCACTCGTTGAATTCTTCCACATGGATGTTAATACTATCGGAAAGCAGTTCGCAGAGATCCCTGCCGGACTTCCTCCGCTCAGCATCAATGCTTCAATGTTTACTTTCGAAGCATTCAGAGGACAGCTCTCCAATGCGGTTACGATCGCATTCCTCGCAGGCGTTGAATCACTCCTCTCCGCAGTCGTTGCTGACAGCATGATCGGTTCCAAGCACCGCCCCAACGCAGAACTCATCGCACAGGGTGTCGGTAACATCGCATCAGCATGCCTTGGCGGTATCCCTGCTACAGGCGCGATCGCAAGAACTGCAGCAAACATCAAGAACGGCGGGCGTACACCTGTTGCAGGAATGGTTCATTCAGTTACACTTCTTCTCGTAGTCGTATTCCTGATGCCTTTTGCAAAGCTCATCCCCATGCCCTGCATCGCTGCGATCCTTTTCCAGGTTGCATACAACATGAGCGGCTGGAGAAGATTCGTTAAGCTCGTTAAGAGCTCACCCAAGAGCGACATCGTCGTGCTTCTTATCACCTTTGCACTCACAGTCATCTTCGACCTCGTTGTAGCGATCGAAGTAGGCGTTATCCTTGCTGCTGTTCTCTTCATGAAGAGAATGAGTGAGGTTACACAGGTTGAAGGCTGGAAAGATTTCGATCCCGAGAACGATCCGGATTCCATCGACCTTCGCGTACTCCCTGAGCACACTATCGTATATGAGATCTCAGGTCCTATGTTCTTCGCTTCTGCAGGCAAGATCCTTCAGATCACACCAAAGGAAGATACAAAGGCTCTCGTATTGAGAATGAGAAGCGTCAGCACCATTGATGCCACTGCAATGCGCAATCTCGAACTGCTTTTCGAGGACTGCAAAAACAGAGGCGTACAGCTTATCATGTCACATGTTAATGAGCAGCCCATGAAGGTAATCCGCAAGGCAGGATTCGAAGAAAAACTCGGCAAGGATAATTTCTGCGCGCACATCGACGATGCACTCGCAAGAGCTGAGCAGGTAGTTAAGATCTGACGTTATACCGACCAGCCTTTTGATAAGGCATCGTTAAGTCTTCTGTAGACTTCTTCCTGTGCCGCATCAATAAAAGCGTCTATGTTGAGCTGGTAATATTCGGCCTGATACTTTTCCCATGCAGAGTCGAAATCCTTGCTCCTTACAAGCTCGGGAAGCCACTTGTGCTTGCACTCACCCATTGCCTGCGATACTCTGCCTTCCATAGTATCCTGTGTGAGATTATTCGACCATGTATACAGAGGTGACCACGGCATGCGTTCTGCATAAACAGAACCGATAAATTCGACATAGTTATCCACGCCGTAAGCATCAAAACATCTGGCAACTGCTTCAGGCAAGGTAGCCTTGAATTCAGAAGGCTGTTCTTCAGGTTGCATGCGGTTAATACCGTCGCGGCTCATTCCGTGCCAGTTAGGCAGATAAGAATACTCGCATGAATGCTTTACCTTATAGTTGCTGTCACTCCAGTTTGCACGCATTTCGGGAGACCTGAAGAAAAGACCCGTGCTGTCGACATAGTAATCGACACCTTCTATTCCCCAGAATCTCAGATCGTGTATATCCTGTGAAAGAAGATCATTCATGAATCTGAATGCAAGATCAGGATCAAGGCAGCCGATTGTAACTGCAACTCCCTGAGAGTAATCATTTTCATATCCGTATGTATGCCATTGCTGCGTCATGCCTTCTTCGGCAACAAGTCCGAGCGGAACATAATCGCATCCGAGATCAGAAAGCTTATACATGCTGCCGTCAGCTGCGGGTTGATTTGCCGCAAACGAGCCGTTGATGTTGTATGCAAAATCCCAATACTGATCGCACATTCCGAGCACTCTTCCCGATGCAAGCTTCGCGATGTATTCATCGTAATTCTGCGTTGCAAAATCGGCATCGATCATGCCCTTGTCGTATTCCTCATTGAGCTTTCTGAAATAGTTCTTTGCGGTATCAGTCATGTTGTAATCGACCACCATGGGGTCGTAAGGACCGTCATCAACATTGACTATCGCGCATCCGTCATTCGGATAACCGTCAAGGTACATCGGCGCGCTTTCAATACAGTAATATCTCCAGTTGTCGCAGAGAGTCGTATAAGGAATAACCGCCTGGCCGTCGGGCATCACAGGATTTGCAAGAGCATAATCTTCGAGAAGATTGAAGTACTGATCGAGCGTTTCTATCTTCGGGTATCCTGCCCATTCAAGCACGCGCACCTGGATCCAGAATGCGGCACCGTTATGCGTCGTCTCTGTGTATTTTTCATTGTAGTTATCGAAAACATCGGCCCAGTAAATATGGCCGTCATCCTGGCGGAACATATCCCATTCCTCATCGGAATACAGAGCCTTAAGATTCGGGTACATTTCAAGGTACGGATCCCACGCAACGAGAATTCCGTTCTCGTAAAGCTTATAAGATTCATCGCCTGCATAAACAAAATCCGGATATTGTCCGGATGCGATAATTGTATCTATGGCTTCAGTCTGTGTGATAGCAGGAAGATACGATTCCGTAACACGGACGCCTGTCTTCTCGGCTATGAGTTCTTGTATCTCGTTGTCGTAAGTCTTTTCGGAGCCTGCAAAAGCTATAAACATCGACATGTCAGTGATGCCGTCATTTGAAGGTTTAGTGGGCGCGGGCGTATCGGTAGGCTTTGCCGGTTCTGAAGGGTCTGTCGGCTCGGGATAAATTACAGGATCTGTCACCTCAGTCGATCTGTGTTCAGGCTTAGATTCCTCATCGCTGTAATGACGTGCCGAATGTGTCTTCCCTGAACTGCATGAATATAAAGAAAGCAGCATCATGAATGCCATCACGCCTGCTGCTATTTTAGTAAACCTTTTCATACGCGTATCCTTCCCCGTTTTTCTTTAAGGTTAGCACGCATAACTGGAATGAAAAAGAGGACAAACTCTAGCGTTTATACCGCTAAATCTTTTTTACTTTCCTGTCTGGTCGACAAGCTTTTCAGAGGACGGTTCGTTCGGATTGTAATCTTCCTTATGAATATAACCTATGGTAAAGCTCTCTTTCTCGTCTTTTTTCAATTTGTCGAGGCTTCTGTCGTAATTGATACCGATAGAATAACGCGATGAACTTGCAATGCTGTTTCCGATGTCATTGGATTTATCAAGAAGCGATGCGAAGATAAGGCATGCAAGTCCGAATCCCAATCCAATCGCAAGTAATAAAGCGAATACTCCCATTCCTTACTCCTGTCTCTTCTTTACGAAGTTGAAAATAGATTGTGCCTGCGTAAGATTGATGCTCTTGATGACTTTTCTGATCTTCGCGATTCCGAGCGTGAACATACCGATCGCAGCTGCAATAAAGAATGCAATGATCTTGCCTCTGCTGTCAGATGATGAGCTCGAATGACTTGAAGATGTGAACATCGCTTCAAGTATCGGCCTTATCACAATGAAAGATACAACGGTCAATGCGATGCCGGTAATTGCAAGCAGTGTAAAGAACAGCACCTTGTTCCACGGTACGCCGCAAACCACTTTCCCGGTCTGTCCGTTGACGAGAATAGTGTTGTGCTTGCCCTTGTAATAGTAGGTTACAAACCATGCCGGGAACATCGCATATCTTAAGTTATTGTAATCGATCTTCGTAAGTGTATTTGATGCGATGACCTTCTTATTCGAAGCACCTTTGATACTGTCTAGAACGATCTGGTTAAAGTACTCATTTGCGCGGCGGCACGCAGCACTCCTCAAGTCACCGTATGTAACATCAGAAACATTCGAATAGAATCCCAAAAGATAATCCTCATCGAAAGCTTTCATATCATCATAATTGAACGGTTCAAGTCTTGAGCTGCTCTCGTCGGATAACATTTTCGAAGCGTCCAAAGGAAGCCTGGAGAAATTCATGCGTCCGGCTCTTCCATAGTAAACGGTCCTGGAATGCTTGCCGCTTCCGACGAGACCGCTGACTACAACGGATGCTTTGTGTTCTACGTCAACGACCCAGTAAGGGATGTATATCCCGCGCACGTTTTCAGCCTCAAAATGCTTGATTGATTTCGGAATGAACATGCCCTTTTTGAAGCGCTGACGGATCGACTCGACAGCATCGTCCTTGCTTATCTTGAACGGAATAATATACTTGGGTCTCTTGTGCTGTGAGATCCTGTTAAATACGACCGTCGAACTGCCGCAGTAAATGCACTTCGTCGAAGCCTCCGAACCATTGATGATGACTTCGCCGCCGCACGTGTGGCAGGTGTAAACATAGCAGTCCATGAACTCCTCGGAATCTGTTCCGTAGACATCGTTCATCGCCTCTGCTTTTTGAGCGTATAAGCTGTCCTTCTCTTCAGCCGTGAATTCCTCCGGCCTGAATTCGCTTCCGCAATGATCGCACACTAGCATCTGTTTTTCCGGATCGAAAACAAGCTGCCCTGCGCAGTTCTTACACTGGGTAATCATAATAAACTCCTCTTATCCCCTGATAATCTATCAAGCAGATTATATCAGAAAAAGGAAGATGCGATTTATCCTGTTTTCTGGGATGTACATTTATTCCCGAAATCTGGCATTTTATTGCATAAATTTGGCTTTTGGTGTACGCAAAGCATAAAAAAACGCATTTTATGTACATCAGAATCCACGCGAAAAGTAAGACACCCTCGCGAAAAGCAAGACACCCGCGATAAAAATCCTCAAATGATAAGAGGCTGCCTCCTATGAGACAGCCCCTTTCACAAACTCAATCTATACCCTATTACTATGTCGTTATTATTCGGCTACGAGCATGTTATATGCTTCGATCTTCCTGATCCTTCTTGTCTGCAAGAGTGCAAGCAGGAAAGATACAACCGTAAGGCCTGCTCCGATTGCCACTACACCGGGTACCGGGATCGCGAAGTCGCACTTCATGAGACCGAACGAACGCATGAACAACGAGATATAAGGATTTGCCACATTGTACGATACGATCGAAAATACTATTGCTGACGCGATTACAGAGGGCATGAAGCTTAATGCTGTCTGGATCATGAGGCTTCCTGAAGTGTAACCTAATGCCTTATAGATTCCGTAGTCCTTACGCTTATGATATACGAGCGACTTGATGAGCAGGAACAGGATCAATGCGATTACAACAACTGAGATGGAGCACATTATAACGAGCATCATGATGGATATTCCCTGGAATGTTGTCATGGCGCCGCCGATCATCTTGTAGAAATTCATTGTGCTGATGATGTGATTGCCGTACTTATCTTCACACTCTTCAAGGATCTTGTTAACCTCATCAATATTCTCATTTACGTCATCTGACTCGTTTGTCAGATCAAACCAGTACCAGCCGGGAATGGCGTCGATGTCCATGATGTGATCTGCTGCCTTGTATGAGAAGATCGCTTCACGGCCGTTGTTGTTTGTGGTCTGGATAAATCCCGTGATGAGATAATTGAATGAATTATCACCATAATCAATCTTGATCTCATCGCCGATATCAAATCCGTATGCCTTGGCAAAAGAACCGCTTACTGCGATCTCATTATCGAACTCGGGAAGTCTTCCCTTGTAGCAGAGATTGGTGTTATTCATTTTCGAGAGATCCTTAACGATATAGCAGAACAGACTCTCCTCATCGTTATAGTAAACGCTCATGTTGATGATCTCTCTGATGTTCTTTATGTCAGACCTGTTCTCGAGATAATCAAGGACTTCTTTCCTTGTATCATAATCAGAAGTAACAACACCTGCACAGATCTCTGTTGCAAGGATATCGAGCTTCGGCTTGCGGCTGAAATTCTCGTAAAGGAGAAGAGAGATCACGCAGCAGAAGATCATGAATCCGAGCACAAAGAATGTGATCACATTCTGCTTCATATTGCCGAAGAATGTTTTCATCGCAAGGCTTGCATTAATGCTTAATGAAGACTTGGAAAGAGCTACATGATTCTTCTTGAAATTGTGTGATTCTACACCTTCTCTGAGGGCAACGATAGGAAGGATCTTTGAGATCTTATTTGCACAGATAACAGTTACGATAAGAGTGAATAAGATAATGTATCCTACAGGGATCAATGTTGCCGGAAGATTAAAAGATGCGGCATAAGGAACACCCATCTGTCCGATAATGATCGAAGCAAAAGCAGGCATTACGAGATATGCAATAACGATACCGATGACACTTGCTATTGCGGCAATGAGCAGGAACCAGATCACAAGAGAAGACTTGATATCCTTTCCCGTGTAGCCGATTGCCTTAAGTGCACCTAATGTCTTCATGTTCTCTCTTATGTAGTTGCTGATGCTGTTTGCGAGCATCATTGCGACTGCAACGATGATGAGTGATGTTGCAACGAGGAAAGACACTGCAATGATAAGTCCAATGAATGTTCTGTTGCTGATAACGCCATTAATGTCATAACCTTCGATGACCGAACCGGGATTGACCTTGAGCAGCTCATTAAACGCCTTGATCCTGAATTTGCCGTTCTTCACGCCATCCTTAAGATCAAAGATGACATTAATATTCTCATACTCTTCGTGAGTGTCATTCCAGAGTTTCTCATAACTGTCGTTATCGACAACGAGCGCGAAGAGAGCAGTGTTATTGCAGCCGCCGTAAACGACATTGGTAAAGCCTCTTACCTTGTAGCTGTATGTCTTGCCTGAATTTGTGATCTCAAATGTATCACCGGTATTAAATCCGCCTGAAGTATAAAACTGATAAGGAAGATATACATAGTCTTCGGTGATCGAGGTGTCTTCCGTGATCACTTCGAAAGTATTCATCGGTCTTGTAAAAGCTGCATCATCACAGATATCAACTGATATTACAACTTCACCATTACCGAAAGGTACAGGGTGATTTGCAAGCTTAAGATCATGATATGCATAGTAACTGTCTGTATCATCTTCGAAAAGTTCTGCGATCTTCTCATCAGTAAATCCTTCCAGCTCTCCGGAGATACTTATGTATCCGTCTCCGCCGTTAAGTCTTACTGCTTCTCTGCTTACTGAAGGATAGCAGTCCATAAAGATTAAAAGGGATATGCCGATCAGGCATGTTGCGATGACCATAAGAAGGAAAAGTCCAACTGACGTACCTCTGTTTTTTCTGAGGTTCGATTTGGTAAGTAATAATGCTTTGTTCATGATTACCACCCCATTGTAGCAAGGAAGTCATTGAGCTTCTGATGACGTTCTTTATCACCTGTTACATACTTGCCGAGGTTGCACTCGCCTGCGATCTCACCGTCCTTAACATAAAGGATGCGGTTGCCTCTTCTTGCACTTGAGATATCGTGTGTGACCATTACGATCGACTGGCCCTTCTCGTTAAAACTTGTGAGAGTATCAAGTACTGCCTTACCTGTCTGTGAGTTTAAAGCACCTGTAGGCTCGTCAGCGAAAACAAGTTTGGGATCATTGATCAATGATCTTGCGATACCTACTCTCTGTGCCTCACCGCCTGAGATCTGCGTAGGGAACTTATTCCAAAGTGTCTCATCGATGTTTACTGACTTTAAGAGATCTCCTGCCTTCTTAACAAGAGTGTTCTTATCTTTATACACGAGAAGTCCTGCCGCCATAATGTTATCCAGAACACTCATTGACTCTACCAGATATACCTGCTGGAAAACGAATCCGCAATGGCTTCTTCTGAAGATCGCCAGCTCATCTGTATTCATCTTTGTGATCTCTGTACCGTCAAAAGAAACGCTTCCCAAAGTCGGCTTATCCATTCCTGAAAGAGAATAAAGAAGTGTTGACTTGCCTGCACCGGACGCACCCATGATGATCGTGAAGTCACCTTCATATATTTCGAGGTTTACGTTTCTTAATACGTGCTGCTGTACTCCGCCATTGGAGAATGTCTTGCAAAGTTTCTTAGTTTCAATAATGTTTTTCATGTCTTGCGACCTCCTTATGGCATAAGAATACTTTTTCAACCCTTAAATGCCTTTAAGAGAATCTTAAATAGTTCTTAAATCGCGTCTTCAAGTATAAAGCAAAATACAGCACAATCAAAAAGGGATGCCATTAAGACATCCCTCTTTTAATTTATTTGTTATATCTGATCAAATAAATGAATCCGCATTCTCAACATAATCCCTGCTGAGTTCTTCGCCGTTCATCCTTACAATTAACTTGGTCAATTCATCAGCACCGAAGACTTCAGAACCGTTGATGGCAATAAGAATGTCGTGCGGGAATACTGAATCGAAAAACTTCTCCGCGCGGAGCTGCTCTACTGCATCTGCGATGCACTCATAAACTTCATCCATTCCGATATTGGAAGCATAGCTTTCGTTGAGGAATGAGAGCACCTTATCGAAGTTATCAGGATCGGGAACGATGTACATCTCATATTCGGTGAATCTGTAATACCAGGGATCCGGATCGTCCTCGTCTGCCTTGATACGTCTGTCCTGATTTTCTTCCGTATTTACAAACAGCGTGAAAGAATATGCATCACCAAAACCAGTAGTATTGTCCGCATCGATGGAGATAACAGTGATATTCTCGTCACCATACTCATTTACGAGTGCAGGAAAAGCCTCCTTAAGAGATTCCTTCAACAGTCCGGTTAATTCATCTTTGTAATGCATCGAAATTACCTCCCCAGGCAGCAACACTTATTATGCTGAGTATGGGATTATTTTATCAAAATCTTCCTTCTGATTTTCCTTCAGAATCCGGATATCAATATCATTTTGAATATCCAGGAAATACTTATCTGTTAATCCGAAGTATTTAGCTAATCTTAGCGATGTATCAGCAGTAACCTTCCTTTTGCCATGAAGGATCTCTAATACTCTTGAAGTAGGAACACCTATATCTTTGGCTAATCTATATGCAGTAATATCAAGAGGCTCCATAAACTCCTCTTTTAGTATTTCCCCTATCGTCGGCGTTGGTATCTTCTTGTTCATTGTGTTTATCTCCTTAATGATAATCAGTTATTTCAACGTTGTAACAATCAGTGTTTTCATATCTAAAACAAATTCTGAATTGATCGTTTATTCTTATACTATATTGTCCTCTCCTGTCTCCTTTTAGTTGTTCGAGATGATTCGCCGGAGGGACTCTCAAATCATCCAGACATCTTGCATTGTTTATCATAATCAGTTTTCTCAAAGCTACTCCTTGAATTGATTGAGGCAATCTTCTTGAGAACTCCTGATTAAAGATTCTTTCAGTCTCTTTATCGGCAAAACTCTTAATCATAAAACAATTATATCTGCAACGCGTATATATGTCAAACAGATATACCTTGTGTCAATGATCTAACAACAAAATAATTATTCAAATCTTATCTGTGAATGCTCGAAAAGCCAGTCAGACAAGTCTGAGATAAACCGCAACTTCAAATCCCTTATCCAGATTCTTGAGACCTAACTGTCCGTCCATCTTTTCCATGAAATAGTTCGCAAGATAGAGGCCCAAACCCGCACCGTCTTTTTCGTTTGTGTTGCTGCCTCTTCTGTATTTTTCCTTAAGCAGAGGGATCTCTTCTTCCTTAACTCCCGGGCCTTCATCACTGACTCTAATGACGAGATAATCATCGCTTATTTCAGATGCGACACTCATGTCGGTATCAGCATATTTATATGAGTTCATGAAGATGTTGTCGAACACCTGCTGAAGTCTTAACTTGTCAAAATAAACGCTGCATTCAGGTATCTCATACTTGCCTGCACGGTTAAGATAATCAGAGTTCTTGATAAGCGTTGTGATGATCTCTGAAGGCTGCTGGCCGGGATTGACTTCGATCTCGGTAATGTCCTGTACGCTTGATGTGAAGAGGTTATCGACGAGTGCTTTTATCTGGTCTGTCTTATCGTTGATAACACCGAACATTTCCTTTGTACGTTCTTCTTTTGTGATCGCCATTCCGATCTCGGATGTCGACTTGATCGATGCGACAGGAGTCTTGATATCGTGAGATAATTTTGCGACCATTTCCTTCTTGTCGTCACTAGCTTTTTTCTCTGCGATACGCGCTTTTTTAAGTTCGGATCTCATGATATCAAAGCTCTCCGTGAACTCACCGAAAACATGTCCTTTGTCCATCTCAAGAGGCAGATCGAGATTACCTTCTGCAACTCTTGACGCAAAAGAACTGAGTTTTTTGAAAGGAGTTATCATCGTCTTTTTCAGATAGACATACCAAGCGATGATTATCACTACCTGTAGGCTTCCGATCAGAACAAAACCGATGACGATATTATTTTTAAAACCTTCTATCTGCTCGTCCATGCTGTAGTCGAAAATAACCTTTCCCACTACCTCTCCGTCTATCTCAAGATCGATGATGAGACCTCTGGTCATTATTGCTTCATTAACTGATTCGCTTAAGCCGTCTTTTGTCTTATATACAAGATTTCCATCGTTATCAATTACGACATAATCAAGTTGTTTATTGTACTTTGATGGATCACCGTAGTTATCAGATATCGAATGCATACACTCGTTTACCATGACAGGATCTGTCTTGATATCCTTGATCCTTGTCGTCAGAAAAAAACATGCCAGAGCTTCGGCAATAAAGGTAACGATCAGAAGAACGATAAACGGAGCTTTTTTCATTAATTATCTCCGGCAGTTACGAATTTATAACCTTCTTTCCAGACGGTTACGATGTACTTCGGATCTTGAGGATCCTTTTCAATTGCTTCTCTTATCTTTCTGATGTGCACATTCAATGTGCCGTCAGTCGTGAACTTATCGTTCCACACTTTATCGAAGATCTCGTTCTTGGTAACGAGCCTGTTTTTGTTTTCGATGAGATATTCAAGAAGCTTTAATTCGATCGATGTGATCTTCTTTTCTTCGCCGTTTACGAACACGGTCTTGTTGACCAGATCAAGTTTAAGATATCCGTCGTCGAATCCTTCCTTTTTAGAATTGTCGCTATCAGCTACATTCGAAAAACGCTTGAGGACGACTTTGACCTTTGCAAGTAAAACGCCCAGAGAATAAGGCTTTTCGATGTAGTCGTCACCTCCGATGTTAAGTGCGATTATCTTATCGTCATCAGTGTTTCTGGCAGAGATGAAAAGTATCGGGATATTAAGTGTCTGCCTTATCTTTTTGCAGAGTTCGAATCCGCTGCCGTCGGAAAGGTTTATATCAAGCAAAACAAGTGCAGGTTCGTTGCTGCTTAAGAAAGCATTTGCTTCAGCACTTGAATAGACTGCAGCGGTCTTTACTTCAAACATGTTGAAATACTCACAGGTGTTATCTGCAAGTTCTTTTTCATCATCGATTATCAGACAATCGTATCTCATGCAAACTCCTTAAATAACGATTTCTTCCATACCCCTTGAGGTATCACGGTATAAACGGATCTCGTTCTTATCGGCACCGAAATCTTTAAGATCTATGGCAACAAAAATGTCTCCGTCTGAATCCTTGAAATAGTATGCAGTTCCACCGGGCGTACCATCATGCCCGGGAAACAGTTTATCTACTTCTTCGTGTGTCAAAAACTCACTGGCAAAAGCTCCGAGCGAGTCCAGATATTCTGCATCCGGATCGTAATTCTCATGGACATAATCGATAACGTTATATGTATTTGATGCATTTGCAGTTTTACTGTCTGCTTCGTAGCAGCCCAGATATGCCTTATCTGCATAGAGGTTATAAAGAACAGGCCGCATTTCCTTAACATCAATATCTGCAAGAATGTCATCGCAGCTTTCTGCCGCATCGAATGCCGTATCAATTTCTACGCGGTTATCAAAATAAATGTCGATCGAATCTACAGAAAACACAAAATAGCAGCCGTAATCTCTTTCAAGAGAACTGATCTTTTTGTCAGCCTCTGAAGACAGGTAATCAACGTATTCCACCTCAAAATTGGAACTGATATCATTTACATATCCGAAGCTGCTGCCGTCGACGTTAATATTCTGAAAGCTCGAAGTTACTTTGTATTCGACGCCTGTTTCCTTATCCTGCAAATATACTGTGCGGTACTCGTCGTTACCTGAGCCTTTGTGTTCTTCTCTTAGTAATTTGCAGTCTCCGTAATGATTCACTGCAAAACCTATAAGTTCTCTCTTGCCGGAGATACTACATGAACATAAAAACATGAGCATGGCAAGAAGCATAATGCAGATTGTCATTGAATAATGTCGCTTAATAAATCTCATGTGTGTTACCCCTATCCCTTTAGTTCCACCTGATTATTTTACTTCAAAACAAACTTTATGTCGCTATAACAAAAACCTTCTGATACCCGTCTCCCAGGTGGTATCTTTGTATCTCAGGCATCTGAACAAGCTTTATGGTATATCCGTGCATATCACAGATCTTATTTGAAAGCGCGAGACCGAGTCCCGTTCCGGCGCCTGATGCTCTTGATTCATCACCTGTTACGAACGGGTCAAAGATCTGGTCGCGTAAAGGTGACGGTATCTCATCTCCCGAATCCGCAACGAAAATCCTGACATCATCAGCCGTTGAGACAGAATCCGACGTGACAGCCACTTTTATCTTCGTGCCTTCCGGATTATGACGCATTGCATTCGTTATGAGATTCGTAATTACACGCGAAAGCTGGATCTTATCCGCATTAATGAATATAGGGCGTTCCGGGATATCAACATCTATCTCGTCTCCTGCATCCTCTATATCAGTAAAACTGAGCGCGCAGCATGACCTGACTAGCTCACATATATCGATACGTGCTTTCTTTATCGTGAAGCCTTCGCTGTCGAGTTTTACGTAGTCCAAAAGAAGCGCAATGACTTCATTCATCCTGTTAGTCTTATTCATTATCGCTTCGTGATATTCAGCTTCTTTACCCTTCGGAACGACACCGTCATTTAATGCCTTGGCATAGCCGTAAACAGTCGTCATGGGTGTCTTCAGGTCATGAACGATATTGGAGATCATGAGGTATCTTCTCTCTTCTTCCTTGCGGCGTTCGATCTCTTTTTCACGTTCATACCTTCTGATACTTTTCGCTATGGATATTGCATAAGCGATTCCGCCGATCACATAAGGAGTTATGAGTATGAGAACAACTAAAAGAAATGAGCCTAACAATGACAATAAAATCGTAGGATGTTCGGTTATTATTCTTATCGTCTCAGTCGCTTCTGCGGCATCTGTACCATAAAATCCGTGCCTTACCAATATTCCTTCAAGAAAGTTATTTACATCTACCGGAGATATTTTCAATGTTGGAAAGATCTTATTTGCGAGCAGCGTCATTATAAGAACAAATACGATTATGAATAATCCTTCCGCACCATTTACCTGAATTACGGAATCGTATTTCATGATCTTCACAAGATTAGGGATAAGATATGTGTTCGTCAAAGCAACGACAATGAGCTCAACCATGCTCACTATCACGAGCACGAAAAAGAATCTTGAAAGTATCAGACCCTTTAACTGTTTCTCGTTGCTTTTCTGACTTTTTCCCATCGTTTATCCCCTTTGTAACAATGTTACATTACCCTGTAATCCTTGATATTCAGGCCTCCAGCCTGTATCCCAGTCCTCTGAGCGTTTTGATGTATTTTGAAGGATCCTCATCAAGTTTTGTCCTGAGTTTGCTTATTGCGACCATGATGTTATTGTCTGCAACGAAATAATCCTCGCCCCAGGCATACTCATAGATCTGCTGCTTGGTGAAAACTTTTCCCGGGTGCTTCATGAGAAGTTCCATTATCTTATATTCGACAGATGTAAGCTCGATCGGCTCACCCGCTCTTATAAGAAGACATTTATCAATATCGAGTTCAAGATCGCCCAGAGTCATCTTCTCTGACTTCTCTTCGCCGCCACCCAAAGCATAGAATCTTCTTAAATTAGATTTGACCCTGGCAACGACTTCCAAAGGATTGAACGGTTTGCAGATATAATCGTCGGCACCTACATTGAGACCTAATATTCTCTCAACATCAGCTGTTTTGGCGGAAATAATCATGACTGGAACATTGCTTATCTCTCTTATATCCTTAAGAACATGGATTCCGTCTTTGCCGGGCATCATGACATCCAATAGGATGATATCAGGCTTGAACGCTGTCATTTCAGGCATTACAGCATCACCTGAAGCAACTTCTTTTACCGAGAAGCCGTCATTCTCGAGATAGAGCCTTAAGAGATTCCTGATCTCCATCTCATCATCTGCTATCAAAACCTTGTATCCCATAAATCTCTCCGTTTCCAAAGTCGACCGGAGGAGACGAATCTCCTCCGGTGTCCTTTATTATACTCTATTCCTATTCCCGATTTTCCGCTTCTATCCCTATTCCGCTTCTATTCCTATCTTATTTCCTGTATTACTTTGCATCGATGCCGTACTTCAATGTCTCATAGAGTGCTGCATCTGTTGAAGCCTTGTAAGGTCCAACGAAGAAGATATCGAGGAAACCCCATGTCATGAGTGAGAGGATATCCCAGCCGATGAATGAAAGATCAAGTACGAATGACTTCCACTTGTTGCCCTGCATAAGCTTCTTGCTCTCAGCCAAAGCATCCTTGTAGTTGATGTTAGGATTCTCACTGACGATATAAGGAACCAGTCTGTACTCGTAGCTCTTGATGATTCCCGGAATGACGAAGAGCAAGCTCCAGAGCCAGATGAAAAGATCTCTCAGGAATGCTGTCTTTACGACATTCTTATAGTGTGAATCGAAAACATATACGATGTTGCTGAGCTTAGCAGGTTCATCAAGATTTTTCCGGAAGAACTTCCTGCATCCGTATTCAAACGGTGTGAGGAGCAGATACTTGAATGCGAGTGCGAAGGCTCCGATAATGACCGAGATGATCAATCCGACAACAAATGCTGCAATAAATGCTCCTACTGCAAATTCTTCTGCCTGATCCTTATCAACAGTTGAATCGATATCGTTTACTCCGTCTCCATCAAGATCTACCTGAAGATCAAAGTCTGTATCAGAATCAATATCTGTATCAATATCACTATCAGAATCTGAACTTGTAATCTGTTGCGTGAGTGCAGGGATCGAGTAACTTCCGCCGCTACTGCTTCCGCCAGTTGCTCCGATTACGAAGCAGAGGATGAGCGCTACAAGAACACACTTCCAATAATTCAGGTAAAAAACTTTCTTACCTCTTTGCTTTACACTTTTCCTTGTCCACATATTTGCGACCTCTTTCCTATATTTAAGTTATTCTATTCCGTAGGTTTCCATCCCTTACGTTTATCATTCTACGCATGGAACCTTAACCTCAAAATCGGTAAACCTTAACTTAAACTTAACTTGTGCAAATATGTTTTTAAGAAATACTTACTTAAATAAAGGATCAGAAAATAAGCAAAAAAAAGCACCAATCATTTGATTGGTGCTTTGGCTCCCCGAACAGGACTTGAACCTGTGACATTTCGGTTAACAGCCGAACGCTCTACCGACTGAGCTATCGAGGAATTTAATCCGGCAGCAATCTATCTTCCCAGGCCGTTACCAGCCAAGTATTGTCGACGCCAGTGAGCTTAACTTCTGTGTTCGGAATGGGAACAGGTGTGGCCTCACCGCAATCACCACCGGAATGGTTGAGAGTCTTATACCCTCAGGACTGCAAAGAAAACTAAATTCAAGTAGAAGCGAGAATCAGAAGAATCCTCTCAAATTGTGTCTTAGATATAGACTTGAAATTACATAACCTTGTGTGGTCAAGTCTTCGGTCATTAGTACCGGTAAGCTGAATGGCTCTCACCACTTACACGCCCGGCCTATC
>Ga0256405_10000399_pt1 | contig 144527 bp, 110 predicted proteins | sample RumenRJG_02DNA_FD_189096 | JGI IMG/M metagenome (GOLD analysis project Ga0256405, IMG submission 189096) | Bovine rumen microbial communities from Lethbridge, Alberta, Canada - RJG_02 | ecosystem: Host-associated > Mammals > Digestive system > Stomach > Rumen | place: Canada: Alberta... | reverse complement strand
TAAAACCCCGAGATTTACGCCCTACTCTCCCTGTGGGAGTTCGGTTAAGAAGTTCTTACTTCATACTACTCGTTAGGATAAAACCCATATAATGATTTATATTTAATCTTAATATTGAGTATTATCCGGTGTCGAATTTGCATTCAATATTTTTTCCAACCTACGTGTGAAAGCGACATAATCGTCATCGGAATTATCAAACATTTGATGATATTTATCAATCAACCCCATAGGAGTTTTATAATTCATACCAAGAATTGTTTTCAAATCCTGCCAAGAAACGGTATGATGACCACGAAAATCATGAAATTCGTAAACAATTTCATTATTCTCAATGATAATCAATAGACGATAGACTTTTTCCCCTTTAGAGTTAAGGGCTAAAATCTGATAGGTTGTACTATCAGCTGAAGGCTTAATAGTAAGTGCGTTATAATTGAAATTGAAATTCATTTATAAAAACTAAAAAATGTGTCTGTTTGACCATAATAATTAATTGGTTTCAATAATTTATTATTATCAATTTTTTAGTTTTTTTAAATAAAAAAAAATAAAAAAATTAATCATTTTCTTCTCTAACTGTTGTGCCTCTTGTTTTCTTATTATATTCAATATATGCACTATTAACTTCAATAATACGCTTTTTCCAATTATCAATAAGTTCTTCTAATATTTTGTTTTCAACCCTATTATCACCTAATGCTTTCACAATAGGAAAGAAAGTTTCTTTAGCTTTATTGAAAACCTCATAATTATAAGAACTCATAAAAATATTAAAAGTTTGAGAAGTTGATTTATGAAAATCCTTCTTATAAGGTTTCTTCTCATGTTTCTCTTCAGAAGGTTTAACATCTTTAACTTGTTCAGTTTTGTTAACTTCTTCAGTCTTTTCAGTAACTTTTTTAGTATTTTTAGCTTGATATACTCTGCTCATTTTAAAACTTTAAAATTTTAAAATTCAAAAAAAAATATTTGATTAATATATTTAATACATTTCAAATATTTTATTTTTCAATTTTTTAAAATTAATTTAATAATAATATATTATTAAATATTTAAATAAATTAATTTAATATATTAAATAAAATTATTTAATTGTGTAGATATTGCATTATAAAATTAAATAATATAATTATTAATATTTTAGAATTTATATAATCTAAAAATAATTTATCATTTATATAAATATGATTATGTAAATGTATTATATTAACAACATTATAAATATTAAATATAAATTTAATATTATTAATAAAAAATAAAAAAAATATATTTGTTTTCAGTTTATTTAACTTTTTATTTTCTTATAATATTCAATATATGCAGAATTTACTTCAATAATTCTTTTTTTCCAATTATCAATAAGTTCTTCTAATACATTATTTTCAATAGTTTTATTACCTAATGCTTTTATAATAGGAAAAAAAGAATCTTTAGCTTGTTTGAAAACCTCATAATTATAAGAAGTCATTAAAATGCTGTAATCTACTTCTTTAACTTCTTCTTCAGTCTTTTCATTAATTTTATTAGTTTTATATGCTATGCTCATTTTAAAATTTTAAAAATCAAACAAAATATATAATTAATATATAATATTTTATTTATAAATTTTTTAAAAATAAATTTAATAATAATATATTTATGAATATTAAATAAAATTATTTAATTGTGTAGATATTGCATTATAAAATTTAATAATATAATTATTAATAATTTTTTTAATATTGTTAATATCATCAATATTATCAATATATTCAAGATAAGGATGAAAATATTTTATAATATTATTATAAAAATTACTATTATTATTAATATCATTAAATTCATTAATAGGAAAACTATTATAAAAATTATCATCTTTATATCTTTTATATAATGAAATAATATCACTTAATATTGAAATAAAAATATTATTTTCATCTTTATCTTCATTATTATTATTATTAATATTATCAAAAATAATAAAATTATATTTTATAGAATAAGGAGGTATAATATTAAAAGTATTATCAATAATAAATATTACATTTTGATTATCAAAAGAACCTTTTAAAATATTAAAATTATCAAAATAATCATTATAAACTTTACTATTAGGATATTGAAAAGTTATATATCTAGGTATATCAATATAATCTAAAAATAATTTATCATTAATATAAATATGATTATGAATATGAGCAATATTAACAACATCATTAATATTAAAAACATATTCAATATTATTAATTTTTATTTCTTTATCTGTATAAATATAAAAATCAATTGGTTCATCTTCACAAAGTGAAGATTTAGCAGCAGGAGCTTTAGCTCTTGGTTCATCTTCACAAAGTGAAGATTTATTTTCTTCATAAATATTTTTCATCATGTTTAATTTACCAATATAATTAATAATATTATCAACTGAACCATCTTTATTTATATGAAAATCATTTAAATATATTACATTATTATATAAATGTAAATCAAAACATCCTAAATACATTAATTTTATAAAATTATTAAAATTATTAATATCAGAATAAAGATTATAACAAATATATTCATATAAAAAATATAAATTTTTATCTTTTAATAATTCATAATTAATATTAATATTAAATATGTTTTTTAACATTGATAAATCAAAATTTATTTTATCATTTGATAATTTTGTTTCAATATTATTATAAAAATAATCTGTAATTTCATTATATATTTCTTTTGTTAAGTTTTTATTTTTATAATAATCTATTTTATCAATTAATGATTTTATATTATGTAATAATTTTATTTGATAATTTACCATAATAAAAAATTTATATTTTAAATTATTATTAGTAAATAAAAATTATTAAAAAAATCAATTTTTTAAAAAAATTATAAAACAGATTTTATAATTTCTCTAAAATAGATCTTATAGTTTCTTTAAAAGAATCCACAGCTTCAACAGATGATAATTCTCGATGTCCTTTACGAAAATCAGATTTTTGATAAAAATCAATTAACTCAATAGGAGAATGAACATGCATTTCCTCTAAAGGTAATATACCATATAAACCATCAAAAGAATAATATTCATAAACCTTATTATTCTCATTATTTGGTGGAACATAATGTAATTCATATATAATTGAATCATCATGAATAGTAATAATTAAATGATATAATGTATTACCTTTGTTATTCATTGCACAAAGATCAGACGTTAATAACGTCTTATTAGATAAATCTGCCTCAATTTTATATAAAATTGACATGTTTGTTTTTTTGTTAATATAAATAAATTGTAAATAATATATCTTATCTATCAATTTTTTATATATTGTCATCTGATTTCATAAATAAAAATATTATATTTAAATATAATATTATAATTATTTAAATATATTTAAAATTGTTTTAATACATCATTTATAATATTTTGAATTTCAATATTATCAAAATTATTATTATTATTATGTTTATAAATCTTTTTATTTAAATTATATAATGGATAATTTAATTTCCAATTATTGTATTGTATTTTTATTCTATCAATATCTTCTAATCTAATATGTGTATTTTGTTCAATATGTTTATCTAAATTTTCAAATGGTTCAATACAAATCATAAATGTTTTATAACCTTTTAATTTTTCTAACGTTTTTTCAACAAAATCATTACCAATATGTGTATTATCTAAAATAATATAATTAAGATTATCATTTAATAATTCATATAATTTATTAAAATATTTTTCTTCAACAATTTTTTCATATTCTCTATTAAAAATATAATTACCATCAACATAACGGAAATCATCTTTACTTAATGTTTTACAAGTTAATTTTAATGATTTAATATGTTTACTAATTTTATCTGCTAAATATGATTTACCACTTCCTGCTAATCCATTCATAAAAATAATTTTAGTATTTTTATCTTTTTTAAATGATTTTAATATACAAGTATCAGTTGTACAAAACATTTCTTCAACTTGATCATTTGTATCTATTTCTATTTTTTTATTATTTATATTTTTTATCATTAAATCATATTCTGATTTAGTTATTTTTTCATATGGCATTTTAGGATATATTTTACCATCATTACCTAAAAATGTTATTCCTTTTAATCTATATTGATACATTTCTAAAGCATATTTAATATCTTTATCTTCTTTTTCTATATTATAATATATTGTACAACTTACTGCATTATCACTCCACCATTCATTTAATTTAGCTGATAATTCTAATTTTTCCCATAATGATACTTTACTTTCTTCTCTATCATATTTAATATCAATTGGAAAATTAATAATAACAGTATTAGGTTCATTTTCTGGTGCATCTTCAACTAAATAACCTTTAGATTTCATACTATTTATTAATCTTGTTTGTTGATTATTTACTCTTACACGTCTTATATAATATCTACTAATTGGATAATGAATACCTGGACAAGTAAAAGGAGCTAATAATGATACTGTTCCACTTGGTTTAACTGTTGTTAATTTTATACTTTCATTAATATTTAAAAATTTACTATATTCTTTATCTAAATTTCTTACATATTCATAACCTTTTGTTGTATATTGTCTTAATTTGTCTAATCCTTTATCTTGTATAAAATTAACTATTCCTGTTAATGATATTCCTAATCTTCTGTTTTGTTCTATTACTTTATTAGTTTCTTCCCATTGTGTATCACATAATGATACTATTTTAGCATATTTATATGCATAAGTTAATGTATTAATAAAATCTTCATAATTATCTTGTCTATTAATAAATATTTCTGTTAAATTACATAATTCAAAGTTATGTAATGTTTGTTCTCCACAATTACCAGTTAATATACCATTTGATACTTTTGCATGTGAATCATCTAATGTTGAAACACAATAAACACTTTCAGCAATTTCTTCAAATTCTTTAGTTTTTAATGTTAAAGGATAATAATCATTTTTAATATCATTTTCTTTAATAATGAAATTCTTACAATTTAAATTAATTTGTTTTAATTTATTCGTATTTTCATTATTAATTGTTATTTTATAATAATTAATTTTATTTAATAAATTACAAGTAATTCCTAAAGTATTAAGTAATAATTTAATATTATAAATATAATCATAATCATTATATTTTATTTTTATATAATGATAATTAATATTATTTTTTTCTTTTTCTCTATATAAACCTATTTTATCAATAACACCAGATAAATAATTAATTCTTGATTGTAAATTATAATTATATAATGGTACATCTTTTAATTTATATCCATTATCATATGCACAATCTAAATTTAATTCTCCATCTGTAATTACTTGACAATTAGATTTTTTTAATTTATCTGTATATAATAAATCTTGTAATTCTTTTCTTGTTCCATCTTCTAAAATAAATTTATGATTTGGTGTACATTCTAACATTGAACCATCACTAAATATACATTTAAATAATTCTTGATTATGTCCAGTTAATTTTACTTCTGCAGATGTCCATTTTTCACCATTCCAAACTTTAACAATTTCACCAACATGTTCTGATATTGTTATATATCCTTTTTCAGTTAATAGTTTAGTAGATGCCTTTTCACATGGATTCATTCCAGATACATCTTTATCTTTATAATCAGCAATACCATTCATACGAGAATATTTTTGTGCATTTTCTAAAAATATAATACCAGGTTCACCTCTTTTAACTCTTTTAGCAATTTCAGAATAATCCATTCCAACCTTAGCAATAACAGAATTATTAGATAACCAACAATAACTTTGTCTTTCAGGATGTTTTTCCCAATCTTTTGCATCCATAAAATCAATATCATCATTTTCACCAATAGATATTGTTGCACTTCTTCTTACATTACCTGATACAACACATTTACATAACATATTCATTATATCTAATATCATTAAACTAGATAATTGAGTTTTAGGTTTATAATCAGTTATTTTACCATCTTTAATATCATTAATAATATTTGGTTTATTTGTTCCATATGTTAAATAATTCTCTAACATTTCACTAATTGAATCAAATGCTAATTTTAATGGTTTATAACCTGATGATGTTCCTCCAAATGTTTTTAATAGTAATCCTTCTGGTCTAATTTGACTATAATCAAATATTACTTTTTTATGATTTTCTTCAAAATAACATAATAATAATTCTTTTAATGCTTTTACCCATCCTTCTCTTGTATCTTCAATAATATAAATATATGTTTCATCTAATGGTTTATATATTTTTGTATCAGTTCCTTTTGTATCAAATCCAACACCAACACCTAACATTGCAGCGTCAAATAAGAATTCATAAGGTCGTGTTTTATTTTCATTTTTAGTTGAAACAAATGCACAATTATTTAAAGCTGTATATAAACCTTTTTCATCAGTAATTTTAGTTCCCATAGCCCATAAACTTCTACCACCAGGTAAAAATTTAATATTAAATAATAAATCATATAATTTTTCTGATTCTTTTTTTAATTCATCTAAATTATATTTAATATTATTTTTATCTAAATGTCTTAATAAGATTTTATATACTCCATTTACTACTCGTTCAATTGTCTCATACCATTCTTCATATAAACCATCGTCTTTTAGTCTTGAATAAGTTCTTTTATAGACAAATTCACCTAAACCATAATTTGCAAAAGGAGTTGGTTTATCTTTATATTGATAAATGAAATCAGATGACAACATAGTTTTTTATCTATTATCTTTTATATTAGATATAAAAATATTATTATATAATTTTTATTCAATTTTTAATAAAATTAAAAAAAATACATTTGTTTTAAATAATTGAAAAAAATATATATTAAATAATATTATAAACATTTTAATGAATAATAATTGTTTTATTGATTCAATATTAAAATCATTAAATAATTTAGATAAATTTAATAACTTAAATATTATAAATGATGAATTATTGAATAATATAAAAAATAATAATTCTATAAATGTAAATAAAATAGTATTTAAAAATAGGATAAATAATACACAAGAAGATGCAGAAGAATTTTTAACTAATAAATTATTACCTTATTTTAAAAATTATAATATTAAAGATAATAAATTTATTAATTTATCTAATAATGAATTAAATATTATAAATGAATTTATTCAATATAATAAAAGTAAAATTTTTAATTTTTTAAAGAAATATAATTATTTTGATGATAATAAAATTTTTTATGAATATTTTTATGATTTTTATGATAATATTAAACCTATATATGTAAATAATTATATTAAACAATTTACATTAGCAGATTATTTTACAAATTATTATATTGATTTAAATAATAATGAATTAGTTAAATCATTTACTGTTTCTATTATAAATAATAATTTTAAAGAAATTATTAAAAAAATATATTTTTTAAAAATATCTAATTTTATTATATTAAATATTAATTATGTTGATAATACTAATTTTATTATTCCTAATAATTTAAATAGTAATGATAATAAATATAATTTAAAAAGTATTATTTATTATATTAATTTAGGATATAATAGTGGACATTATTATAATATTAATGTTAATATTAATAATAAATATAATGCAATAAATATTATGAAAAATTCAAAAGCAAAATTATTATTTTATGAATTAGAATAATTATTTTATTTAAATAAAATAATTATTTTAATTTTAATTTAAATTATCATTTGGATTTTCTAATATAATATCAAATTCTAATTCTTCTTCTTTATCATTAATTTCTTCTTTATTTATTTCATTATCAAAAATAATATTATCATCTTTAATATCTTTTATTTTTTTTATTTCATTATTTTCAGTTTTTAATATAAAATCAATATCTTTTATATTTATCTCCTTATTCATAATTATATATTATAATATAAAGATTAATTTTATATATATTTTAATAAATAATTGGTTGATAATTATATGTTATTGTATTATAATGATTATATACATTATGATATAAAGAATAATATTTATTATTATAATTTAATAATAAATTTGGATAATAATGTTTAATATATTCTGTTGTTTGATATTCATTATTATATGTAATAAACTTTGGATTAAAATAAATATAATCTTTCATTTTTATTATATATAAATATAATAAATAATTATTTATATTAATATTATTATTGATTATTAATTGATTGATTATTATTATTAATTGGTTGATTATTATTAATTGGTTGATTATTATTAATTGGTTGATTATTATTAATTTGTTGATTATTATTAATTGATTGATTATTATTAATTGATTGATTATTATTAATTGGTTGATTATTATTAATTGGTTGATTATTATTAATTAATTGATCATCATTAGAAGTATTATTAATTTTAGTTTCATTATTAATAACATCTTGTAATTTCATAATATCATTTTTATTATCCATATCAATATTTTCTTTATGTAATGTTTGTAAAATTTGATTATAACAATTTAAGATATTTTTAATAATAACATTATTTTCTTTATTTAATAAATTTAACAATTCATTATTTTTTAAAACTAAAGAATATAATTGTTCCATATAAGTATTTTTATTAGTAATAAATTTAGTTAATTCAGTAATAAATCTAATGAAGAAATTAATAACTTGAATAGTATTAATTTCATTATGTTCATTAATAAAAGATTTAATAGTTAAATCATTAATTTCATTTAAAAAATTAATTTGTTTTTTAATATCATCAATATTAGGAGTTATAAAAATAAATTCATCTTTATCATTAAAAAAATAATTAATATAATTATTTTCTAATTTAGTATTAGAAATTGAATTAGATTTCATAAAATATAATTCCATAACATTATATAAAGATAATAATTCTTTTTTATCATTATTAATTTGATAACCAGAATCTGTTATAGTTATATTAGATATAGATTCACCTGTTAAATTAATTGGTTTAGAAACTAACATTATTTTATATATTATAAATATATTATATTTAAATAAAATATATTTTATTAATCTCCTATGTTTTTTTATATAAAATTATTAAATATTATATTTTTGTTGTAATTTAAACATTTCTTTTCTTTGTTCATTAGATGGTTCAAAAAATCCTAATTGTTCTGCTAATAAATCATTATAAAGATCATCAATATCTGAATCAGAAATTGAATCAGAAGTTGAATTAGGTTTTGAATTAGGTTCTATTACATCTTCAGAATCAGAGTCAACAACGATTGCACGATGTTTAGTTCTATTTCTTTCTCTCATATGTTCTAATATATGCTGAATAAGTGTGTTTGTATCAAGACGAGGTTTGACTTGACGTTCTTCAGATTGGTCATCTTCACGTTTACGTTTTTCACTCACATTTTTGTATGCTTCATCAACAACATGGAAAGAGTTAGAAACAATATCGATTGCTTGTTCATAAACATTTTGAACATTAGGAATTATATTTTGAATAGATGAGGTAGACATTTTTAAGAATAATATTGTTTTAATAAATAAAATATATTTCAAATATTAATATATTTCAATTTTTTTTAAATATTTTTAAAAAGTTCTTTTTTTTTTAATAAATTTTTTTTATCTAAACTTTTATTTTTTTCAACTTGTGAATAAAAATAATTTTGAAAAAATAAATATATATGTGAATTTGATATATTATTATATAATGTATTAAATTTTTCTAATTCTTCTTTATTTAATTTTTTTATATAGTCATTCATCATAGAAATAATATATTTATTTTGACTAGGTGATGGATTAGATAATTGTGCATATTTTATAAAACTAACAAATATATTAATATCTATTTTTTTATTATTATTAGTATTATTAACAATAATATTACGCAATTTTATTAAAATGTTAATATAATAATTTATAATTTGTGAATGTTTAAAAGTATTATATATAATATTATAATATTTATAATTAAATTTTTTATAATAATTATAATTATTATATTTATTATATTTTTTTCTATTATTTGCTGCCATATTTAATTTATATAATTATAATAAAAAAATATAATAATTAAAAATCAATTTTTTAATTCATTTCTTATAATCATTAAACAATTCCCTAATAAATTATTTTTAAAACTCCATAAACCAGTAGTATTTTCAACAATAGGTTTATCACCAGTAGATAATAATAATTCTTTTAATTTATTATCATTAAATTTAATTCTTAACCCTTTTAATAAAATTTTAATTCTAATATTTTTCCAATTAAATCTTTTTTGAACTTTATCTTTATATTTATCAACTAAATCATAAATAGTAATTTTAGATTTACTATTAATAGGCCAATTAAACATAAATTTTCTTAATTTACCTAATAAAAAACATTTTTTAGGTGAATCAGTTTTTAAAATATAATTTCTATATTTTTGACTTGTTTTATTATTAGCATTAAATTTTTCAGAATAATAATATTGAATAATAGAATGAAATTTTATTAATTCATTTTTTTTAGTATAATTATTTTTAATATTTAATTCAAAATTAAAAGGATAATAATTACTAAATTCAAAATATTTATGTTTTTTATTATCAAATGAAATAAATCTTTTTGTCATTTTATATATTTTATTTTGATTTTAATATTTTTTAATTAATCTATATTTTGTGTTAAATTATAATCTTTAAGATTATCTTTAACAACAATTTTATTATTAACAATTTTTATATAAAATAAATCAACATCTTTAATAAATTTACCTCCTATATAAATTTTATAATATTTTCTACAAATATAATTAGGATAAGGTTGAATACTTAATAAATCTGATTTATCAATAATAGAATAATTTTTATCTTTATATAATTTATAAATTTTATTATAAGTATTAATATATTTATCATAATTATCTTTATTTTTTAATTCAGAAATATATCTAAATTTATATGAATCATTAGGTGTTATATTTAATAATTTTTGTAATTTTGGGTTCTCTCTTAAATAATTATTTATACCAATAGAACCAAAAAAATTATAAGGTATATATGGTATAACTTTTTTATTATATTTATTTAATGCATCAATAAAAACACTATTTAAAAAATATTCATCAATACCATAACAAAAATATTTATAATCTGTTCCTTCTTTAATATTACAATATTTTTGATATTTTTCTGGATGTCTTTTAACATCTATTAAATAATCTGTAAATACTTTCATAGGTAATTTAGCAAAACCACAATTATTATGTCCTACAATACTATATGGTATTTTATGATTTATAACATCTTCATGTCTAGGAAAAACATCTTTTCTATTAATAACTAATTCAGTATCAAATGATTTATAACAAAAATCAGCTTTATTATCAAAAGCAATTTTTGTAATAATTTTAAATTTATCTAATCTTTGTAACATATGATCAGCATCTAAACATAAATTAAAATCTATTGGATTATTTTCAAATTCAAAATATGGTATATATCTCATTAATGTTCCAATTAAATCAAAATGTAATCCTTTTTTTTCTTTATTTGTATATTTAAATTTTGGGCAATCATATTTAAATAAAATGCCTCTATTTTTTATTGGTTTCATTATTTTTTTTATATTTTCATATATTTCTTTATTTTCTGTTATTGAATCATCTATAAATAATATACAATAAAATTTATCAAATGGTTTTTCAAACATTATTATATCTATAATTTCCTTTAATCCTTTAATATATATTTGAAAATTTTTATATTCTGATGATTTTGATAATGTAAATAAACTAATTGATATTGCATTAATTTTTTTATTACCTACAAAATTAGTTAATTCTTTAAAATTGCATACTTTTCCAATTTTATATATTTTTTTACTCATTATTATATAATTTTTATATATTTATATTATATAAAAATGGATTATTATGTTAATATAATAAAAAAAGATGAAAATAATAAAAATATTAAAATAAATGGTAGTTATTTAATAGAAAGAGCAATTGAATATAATGATATAAAAAGTATTAAATATTTATTATCTATAAATTGTAATATTTTTATTCCAAAATTATTATTTAATCCTATTAAATTTAATAAAACAAATATAATAGATATTTTAACTAATTATTCATCTTTAATTTATGAACAATTAGATAGTAAAAAACATAATGCATTTCATTATGCAATTAGATTTAATAATAATAAAATTATTGATAAATTAATTAATAAAATTAATTTATTTGATTTAGATATTTATAATAATACATATTTACATTATGCAATAAAATATAATAATGAATATGTTATAAATAAATTATTAAATATTATAATTAAAAATAATAATTTAATAAAAATATTAGAAATAACAAATAATAATAAAATAACTCCGATAATGTATATGATATCAAATAATATTAAGTTTAATATTATATTAAATTTATTTAATAATTTAAAAGATAATTTAGTTATTGATTATAATATTAAAGATAATAATAATAATACAATATTAAATTATATTATGATATATTATAATAAAGATCAAATTAAACAATTATTTAATATATTAATATATTCTTTATCTTATATTAATTGGGATACACAAGATAATAATGGTAATACAATATTACATAATATTATTTTAAATAATTATGATGATAATTTTATATCATATATTATAAAGTTATTATTATATAAAATAAATATTAATAAATATAATATGAAATTAGAAATACCATTAGTTTTATATTTAAAAATTCATAAAAATATTAATAAAGATAATTATTTATTACTATCAAATTTACTATTTACAGATATTAAAGGTAATAATGCTATTTATTATATGTTAAAATATAATATTGATGAAAATATACTAAAATATATTTATAAAAATTATTTAGATAATAAACCAATTGATAATATTATTAATAATAAAAACATTTCATTAAAATCATTAGATAAAAATAATATTTTTAATTATAAGGAAATTAATAATAAAGAATTAAATACAACTATTCAATTTACTACTTTACCTTTTGATATTTTATGTTCATATATTATATTAAAATCATTAAATTATAATATACCAATTGATTTTAATAATATAAATTATTTAAAATCATTATTTCAAACTTCATTACAATATTTATTAATTTGGCAAAATAAAGAATTAATTAATAAAGAATTATTAAATAATATGACTTATTATAAAGGTAATGTAATATATTTTATTATTATAAATTATGAAAATATAAATCATTGTAATATATTAATATGTAATAATGATAAAAAAATCTGTTATAGATTTGATCCATATGGATATTATTATAATAAAATATATGATTTAAATTTATTAGATGAATTATTAAATAATTTTTGTGATAAATTAAAATATGATTATTTATATTATAATGAAATGGTTGGAGTTCAACAATATGAAAAGAAAAATAAATTATATATTAATGATTTAAATGGTTATTGTTTATCTTGGTGTTTATTATTTGCTGAAATGTATATATTAAATTATAAAGATTTATTATTAGAAAATATTGTTAATTTATTTAATAAAGTAAATAATAATGAAAAATATTATAATTATAAATTAAAAAATCAACAAAATGATATATCTAAAATTAGAGATATTATTTTAGATTCTTTACATATTGATTTAAATGAATATTGTAATGATATTAATAATGAAAATATTATTAAAAAAATATTTTCAGAATTAATTAATATTTTTAATAAATATAATAATTAAATTATAAATAAAATATATAAATCAAAATGAATTTAATTTTGTTATTATTAATTATAATAGTAGTTATTTTGATTATTATGTTTTTAATTAGTAAAGAAGGTTTTCAATATCCTCAACAATATTATTTTGATAATAATGCTACTACTTTTATTTATGATGATGATATAAAAAATACTATTGATAAATGGATTAATTGTGGTAATCCTTCTAATTTACTTCATAAATTAGGTCAAGATGCTAATAAACAATTAGAATTAAGTAGGGAAATAGTTGCTGATGATTTAGATGTTAATCCTGATGAAATTTATTTTACAGGTTGTGCAACTGAATCTAATAATATTATTTTAAATGATATTATTAATAATTTCTTAATTAATCATGAAGGTCCAGCTACTATAATTACTGATAATATTGAACATCCAAGTATTTTACATATTTTAGATAATTTTAAATATAATAATAGATTAAATATTATTAAATTAAAAGTTATTACTGATAAAACAAATATTTATTATGGAACTGTTGACCCTCAAGATTTAGAATATACTATTGTTAATAATGATAATGTTATTCTAATGAGTTTAATGTATGCAAATAATGAAACTGGTGCTATTCAAGATATTGAAACATTTGGTAAATTAGCTAAAAAATATAATGTATTTTTCCATTGTGATGCAACACAAGCTATAGGTAAATATATTATTCATCCTAAAGAATTAAATATTAATGCAATGACTTTTTCAGGTCATAAATTCCATGCACCTAAAGGAGTTGGATGTTTATATATTCAATCAAAATGTCCTATGTTAGATAAAAATAGTGTTGATATTTGTAATCAATTTAAAATTAATTCTCAAGAAAAAGGTGTTAGAGGTGGAACTGAAAATATTGCTTATATTTCTGCTTTAGCTTTAGCATTAAAGAAAGTTCATGAAAATAGACAACAAAAAAATGCTAAATTAAAAGCATTCAAAAATTATATTATTAGACAATTAGAATATAATAATTGTGAAGTTATTAAACCTTATTATTCTTTAGATAATACTATTTTAGTTATTTTAAAAGGTATTAGTTGTTGTAATAAACAATTCGCTAAAGAATTAAGTGATGATTATCATATTTGCTTAGGTGTTTCTAGTGCTTGTCAAAAAACTAAATCACATATTTTAGAAGCAATGGATGTTAAAGATTGTTTCCAAGATAAAGTAATTAGAATATCAATGAGTGATTATAATACAAGTCAAGAAGTAAAATATTTGGTAAAATCAATTATTGAATTATTAAATAAACATAGAAAAACTTCTGATTTTAATAATAATATTGATAATCAAATGAATTAAATTATTTTATTTAAATAAAATAATATTAATAAAAATTAATTATAATGTATTTTTTATTTTAATAAATAAAAAAAATAAAAAAATAAAAAAAATTAAGGTGCAATATAACTATGACCAAGTTCATCTTCAATCCAAGTTCCAGATAATTCTAATTCATTCCTTCCTAATTCTTCTGCAACTCTAGAAGCTAACCGATATATAACACCATTATAATTAATGGTATATCGATCAATTCGAATATAGTGAATATGACGATTATTATTAATATTATAAAAAGTATAATCACTAATATTGGTATTAATTTTTGGTGCCATGATTTTTATTATAATTAATAATATATATTCAAATAATATTATAATTCATTTTTTTATAAAAAATGAATTTATAAATATTAAAATATTAATATAATAAAATGAGTGAATTAAAAAATCAAATTTATCCAATTTATAAACCTTATAAATCAAATGAATTGGTTTTTTATTCATCTTCTATAAAAGATAATAAAATTATTGATCAAATATTTAATTTATATAATAATTTATTATTACAACATAAAAAAGTTATTATTAATAAATATAATAATAAATCTAATGTTAATATTATTCTTAGTGAAATTACAAATTAATATATTTTTATTAATAAAAATATATTTTTTTTAATAATTTTATAAATCTAAATAATAAGTTTTATCATTATTTATATTATAAACTTCAATTAATCCATTTTTTACAGTAATATTATAACTAATTAAATTATCATCATTTACTAAATTAAAATATATTTTATAATAATTTCTTTCTTCATCATTAAATATTATATATAATTTATTTTCTTTAAATAACATTAATGAATAAAATATTATATTATATAATATTTCTATTGTATTATCATTATTTATATATATTAGTTGATTAGTTAATACTTCATTTGTTTTATATAATATTATTCCTTGATAATATTTTATATTATTATTAGTAATAATATTATTACCACATAATAAATATAATTCATTTTGATATTTATTAATTGATAATAAATTATTTATATAATTTATATTATTATTATTATGATTATATAATAAATATTGATTATTTGATGTATCAAATGATAAAGATATAAGATTATTATTAATAATATATAATTTAATTATTTTATTAGTTATATTATAATCGATTTCTTCAATTATATTTAATTCTTCATTACATTTATATATTTTATTAAATGAAACATAATAAATATATTTACTATTTACTGTTAAACATTGCATATTTTTAATATATTTATAACATATACAATCTAATTCTTTATTATAAATTCTTATTGCATTATCAAATCCAACAATTAATTTATTATTAAATGTTGTAATTGAATTAACAAAATCAGAAGAATCATAAATATGTAATAATATATTAAAATCATTATCATAAACAAATAAATTAGGTTGTTTATCATGATAACCTATTATTAACATATCATTATAATATATATTACAAGATGGATTATAAAATATATTTTCTATATTATTTTCTGTATTACTAATATTTGATAATTTAAATATTGGATCAGTATTTAATTCAGTAGTTATAACATCAGATTTATTCATTAATGATTTAATATTATTAGTAGTATATTCATATTTTTTAGAATTATTAATATAATTAGTTGAAGTATTAATAATTGAATTTTTATCAGTATTTAAAGTTAAAGTTTCTGTTTGATTATTTATTAATTTTGATTTTAATGAATAATATTTATGATTATTATTATCAGTATTATAAATATCACCTAATTTATCTGTTGTATTAAAAGATGTTAAATTAATATTATTATAATCAAAAGGATTAATAATATTAAATTCATTATCTAATACTACACAAGATTTATAACCTGGTGAACCAATACCACCAATCCATATTCTACCTAAATGATCTTCATATATTGTTTCAACTTGATTATAAACAAAATTAGAATTACTATCTTCATAATTCCAAGATTTAATTAAATTAAAATTACTATCTAAAACTACACAATTTTTATAATATGTAGTAATTTCAGATTCTGTAGTTGGTGATTTAGCATTACCACCAATCCACATTCTACCTAAATGATCTTCATATATTATATTAATTTCTTGATAAACAAAATTAGAATTAACATCTGCATAATTCCAATATTTAATTAAATTAAAATTACTATCTAATATTACACAATGTTTATATCCAGAAGAAGCATTTCCACCAATCCATATCCTACCTAAATGATCTTCATATATTGTATTAATAGTATTAAAAACAAAATTAGAATTATCATCTGCATAATTCCAATATTTAATTAAATTAAAATTACTATCTAATAATACACAATGTTTATTACCAGAAGAAGCATTTCCACCAATCCATATCCTACCTAAATTATCTTCATATATTATATTAATAGTATAATAAACAAAATTAGAATTAATATCACCATAATTCCAATATTTAATTATATTAAAATTACTATCTAATACTACACAATGTTTATATCCAGGAGAACTAGAACCACCAATCCATATTCTACCTAAATTATCTTCATATATTGACATTATATAATAATAAATAAAATTATTATTATTATAATTCCAACTTTTTATTACATTAAAATTACTATCTAATACTACACAATTTTTAAAAGAGACATCTGTTACTCCTCCAATCCATATTTTACCTAAATGATCTTTATATATTGATCTAATAGAATAATATATAAAATTAGAATTATAATAATTCCAATATTTAATTAAATTAAATTTATTATCTAATACTACACATATTTTTTTTTCTGAACTCATATAATTTATACTACCACCTCCACAAATCCAAAAATTACCTAAATGATCTTCATATATTTTATAAATATAGTCATAAACAAAATTAGAATTAATATCAATATAATTCCAATATTTTATTAATGAATATGGAACTGTATTATATAATTGTCCATTTATATTATTATTATTATCTATCATACCACCAATATATAATTTATTTGTTGGACTATTATATACCGTTTTTATATATGTATTTGAAATATGTGATATTGAATATAATATATTATCATTATTCGTTTTATCTAATATTACAAGTTTTTTACCATCAGTTGAACTTGCATATCCACCTATTATAATATTTCCATATTTATCTTCACATATTTTATATATTTCAAAATTTATAAATGATGTATTAGTTCTACTCCATCCTTTTATTATTGTATTATTATTTATTCCATTTGTTATTATATTTATTTTACATTTTAAACATGTATAATATATAGATTCATTATTCCAATGATATCCACCAATCCATATATTATTTAATTTATCTAAATATATATAATTTACTACTTGCATATATGTTCCATGTGTTAAACTTTGTTTTAATGTTAAATTATCTAATGTAATATATTCTAATATATAAAATATTTTATAAGAACTACTTGATGATATAGGTGATACACAACAAAATATATAATAATTATTATTATAATATATTTCATTAATACATCTTATATTCCCATATATTATATTTTCACTTGAATTACCAGAAAAATTTTTAATAATTGGTCTTGTATTATTATTATTATCTATTATTGAACAATTTATTCTTTTATTGGTTGAACTATCTTTATAATCTCCTCCTAACCATATATAATTATTATGATCTTCAAATATATAAATAATATTATGATATACAAAATTATTTGAATTATTATTATATGTTTGTATTATTTCTAATTTTTCATTTAATACTACACATATAATTCCTGAACTATCTTTTGATTCTCCACCTATCCAATAATTATCTAAATGATCTATAAATATATATAATATATTTTTATTTATAAAATCTGTATTACCATATTTTTTTATCATTATTGTATTATAATTTTTATCCATTACTTTAAATATTATATCATCAGTTGTAGGTGTATTATTACAATATCCTCCTATAAATATTCTTTCATATTTATCTTCTATCATTGTATTTATTGCTTGTGTTATTCCTTCTGGTGTTGATGATTGACAATAAAATGTATAATCATTGGGTAATACTTTTGATAATCCTGATGATATTGTAAATGTATAATTATATTCTATTGGCACACCTTTATTACTTGATGTTATATTTTCTAAATTTTCATCTATTATATAATAATTTGTATTATTTATAGTTATATATAAATTTATTAAATCTGTATATAATTCTGTTATTGTTCCTGTTATTAATTCTGTTGATGTTTCTTTATCATTTGTATAATTTAAATTATATCTTTTTATTTTATTTGATGATGATAAATATATATATGATTTATAACAACATACAATTATTGGCATAAAATCATTAGTAAATATTATTTTTTTTATATATACTAAATCATTATTATATATTAATAATTCTGATTGAGTTGTATTATTATTTGTTAATAATACATATATATTTCCAAATATATCTACACTTAAATTTTTATATATTGTCATATTTGTATTTGGTAATAATTCTCTATTTTTTTGATAATTTATTATTTCTTCTGTTGTTGATATTTCATTTATTAATTTTTTTGGATTATCTTTATTATATGTATTTATTATTGTCATATCATAATTAATTTTTTTATTATATTGTTCTTGTATAATATTATTTAATTTTATTTTATTTGTAATTATTTTATTAGTAATTGTATTTTTATCATTTTCAATTGGTTTTATATTATTTATATATAAAGTTTGTGTTTCTATATAATCACTCATTTTTTATATATTATTATTTTAAAATAATAATATTTATTTATTTATAAATCTTTTGTAAATATATTTAATATATTAAAAAATGAAATTTTATTTATTATAATATGTATTATAATTAACTTTAAATAATGAAAGATAAATATTATATAAATAAAAAATTACCTCCTAGTGAATTAAGAAATCAAATTTATCCTTGGCCTAAATATAATAATGAATTGGTTTTTTATTCATCTCCAATTAAAGATTATACTATTATAAATCAGTTATTTAATTTACATAGAAATTTATTAAGTAATAATAATAATATACATCTTTATGTTACTAATAATAAATCTAATATTAATATATTTATAAAATAATTCAAAGTTAATTTTTATTTAAATAAATATTAAATATTATATTTTTCAATAAATAATTTATAATTGATATTATTTAATTTATTAATATTATAAATTATAAATTCATTATTTTTCATTTCTCCATAATATAATAAATAATCTGTTTCTTTTAATGTATTTTCTTCTGTATATAATGATGATAATGATTTATCCATACAAAATATTTTTACTTTATCATAATTTATTTTCGATTTTTCAATATATTTATGTCCACAAATTTGTAAGGGATATATATTATCTATTTCATTTTTATTAATATATTCTAATATAATACTTTTAGTTGGATTTTTTAATTTATAATATTGACAAAAATATATTATATTCATTTGAAAATATAAATGGAAATTTATTGAATTTTCATAAATATTTATTATTGTTTTTAATTTATTATGAATATCATTTAATATATTATTTTGAAGAATATTATAAATCTTTTTTATCATTGATTTATATTCTGGTTTTAATATTAAATTATCTAAATTATTATAAATATATTCAATTGTCATTTTTGATATGTCTTGTGAAATCATTTTATTAGTTTTAGTATTAACAATATCTTTACTAGGAAATATTTTATTAATATAACAATAAAAATTTGTTCTTATAAAATTTACTATTTTTATTAATGTAAATATATTATCATAAAGTTTATCATCTTCAAATATTCTATAATCATTATTAAATAATTTTTCTAATACTTCATTAAATAATAATATTGAATGATTATTAAATAATGTTGTTCTTGTAAATAATTTGGTTATTTGACTTAAATAATTTATTGTTGATTTTACAGTTAAATTTTTAAATTCTTTTTCTAATTTTAATAATATATTATAATTTGTTGCTAAATTAAATAATAATGTTAATTGGTTATAATTAATATTTTCATATTTGACATAATTTATTAAATAATCTAATATTGTTAAACAATTAAATTCATTATTTGATTTATCTAATAATGTTATTGAATTTTTAATATTTATAATGTGATTAAAATAATTATTCATTTTATTTATTGAATGAAAATATTTGTTATTTAATTGAAAATTTATTATATTCAATATTGATTTATTTGCTACTCCATGTGAATATATATAATTAGAATATTGAGATTTATAATATAAAATAAAATTATCTGTTATAAAATTTCTTAAATCTTTTGAATATAAACCATAATATGTTATTTCATGATTACCTAATATTAATATCAATTGTTTCTTTAATTTTGATTTTAAATATTTAACAAATAAATAGGTTAATGTTTGATATTTTATTTTTATATTATTATAATAATTATCTGTAATTAAATCTTCTTGATTAATATTTTTTAATGAATAAGATTTATATGAAAATGGACCACCAAATAAAAATACCTTTTTAGATAATTCTTGTTTTCTTTGTTGGTATTCTTCTTCATTTGTAAATATAAAACAATCAAATATATCACCTAATAAAATATATGTATCATTATTTTGTGATAAATCATATTCTTTATCATCAAATAATATTTTAAAATTTATACTTAATGTAATATCTTTATTATATTCAAAATTATCAATATATGGAATAATTTTATTATTATAATATTCACATATTATTTTATTATTATATAATAATTTTGAATTTATATTAGTTTTATTTATTGTATGAGATATAAAAATAAATAATTTTGTATAATCACCGTGAATATCTCCAATTGAATATTCCATATTATTATTAATAATAATATTTATTGATAAAATAAATAAAATTAAATTATTCAATTTTTAAAAAAAAATAATTTTTATTAATATATTTTATTAAAAATATAACTTAAAAAATAAAAATAATAAATTATATTTTTAATAATATTATTATAATATACATAAAAATGAGTAAATATTATAATATAAAATATTTATATGCTTTAATTTATGATTGTATAAATTTATTTGAATTAAATAGATATTTTTCGAAATATGAAGAAATTGATATTAATAAATGGGATATAGGAATAAATATGATGAAAAAATTAAATATAAATACAGATAATATATATTATCGTCATGAAGATGATTATAATATTATAAATTATAAAGATGAATATATTAAAAAATTTGGTGAAATAGAATATTTACAAATTGAAAAAGAATATAATAAATTAACTGAAGAAAAAAATAAATATATTGAACATGATAAAAAATATAATATTTATACTGATAATGATGAATATATAAAAAATATAATAGAATATTTTAATAATGAATTTAAATTAATTAATATTAATTGTATAGATATAAATAATATTATTGATAAAGATTTAATAATTAATTTTAAAGAATTATTTAAGAATTTTGATAATAATGAATATTTATTATTTTTAAAGAATTGTAATTATTTTATTAATGAATGGAATTTAGATTATGAAAGTTTTGATATAGAAAATATTCATAATTTTAAATTACATGAAACAGAATGGTGGATTTTTATAGAAGATAATAATGAAATTGAATCGTTTGAAATAAATATAAATTGTCATATTGTTAATTGTTTTTATTATCATTTATTAATTGATTTTTTGAATAATAAAAATATTAATTTTTATCCTAATTATTATTTAGATAATAAAGATTATGAATTATTAAATATGAATTATGTTTTTATTGATAATATAAATTATAAAAAATTAAATGTAAAAAAATATAAAAGAATTTCATATATTGATAATTATGAAATAAAATATTATATTGATGAAAATATTAATAATTTGGAAATATTAAATAATTATAATTTAAATTTAAATAAAATAATATTAAAAGAAATAGAAACTAATATATTAAAACCTTATGTTCTTTATATTGATACATTTATAAATCATTTAAATTTATTTAGACAAAGGATAGATTATAATTTTTTAGACTTTATAAAAATTATTACTGATAAAAATGTTTATAAAGAAAATTCAGATTTATTAAATGCAAATAATGAAGAAAAACAAAAAATGAAAGAAATTAATTCATTATATTATGATAATTATTATAATAAATATAAAAAAATGATAATTAATAATTTAAATAAATCAAATTTATTAAATAAATTAAAAAATATGAATTTAGATAATAATAAATTAATAAAAGATAAAAATATTACAAATTTTATTATGTATTATATTACATATATTATTTTTAGAAAATCAAAATTACTTATAAAATATGATATGTATTTAGATTTAAATAAATTATCTATTAATGATTTTATAAAAAAATATAATAATATTATTAGTAAATATTTTAAATATGAAATTAATATTAATAATATTATACAAAATATAGATATTGAATTAATTGAAGAAATAAATATTAATAATATAACATATAAAAAATATGGAAAAAATTATTATATTTTAAAAAAATCATTAATTTATTTAAATTATTTTCATTTTATAGCAAAATTTATTAGTCTTTATAATTATATTATTAATTTAAATAATAATACTAAAAATAATATATATGAAGTTATTTTAATGAATGAAATTGATCATTGTTTTTATTAATTATATATATTTTTATTAATTTTAATTAATAAAAAATATATTAATAGATATACTTTTTATAAAAGGGTCGGATTTACAAATAAATATTATAAAAATTATCTGTAAATCCGACCCTTTTTATAAAATGAATATTAATTAAATAAAAATATATAAATTTAGTTAAATTTTAATAATTATATTATCATTTTTATTTATATTATAAATTTCTTTCATATTATTTATATAAGTATTATTAAATGATAATTGTTTATTATATCTAATTTTATTAATAGTAAATTTATCTTCTTTATTATTAATTAAATTTTTATCAATATATTTATAACAATCTAAAATGAATTGATTAAATAAATATAATCCATTAATCATATTAAATTTTTTATTCATTTTATTATTATTAACTTCTTTTAATAAATTATCAAAAGATTTCTTTTTTAATTTATCTTTATTATTATCTTTTGAAGTATATAATTTATTAATATTATCTTTATTATCATTAATAAATTTAATTAAATTATCATTATTATATTCTTTTAATAATTCAAACTTATTTAAATTAAATTCTTTATTTAAATTAATTAATATTTTATAAACATAATTTAAATTATTTTCATTTTTATTAATAATATTTAATAAATCTTCTTTTTTATTAAAAATTCTTTCTATTTCACTAAATTCTTTATTAAATAAATAACTACTTTTAATTATTCTATTTTTATTTATTTTTTTACTAATTAAAGAATTTAAATATTTTTGTAATTCTTTATAATAATTTATATCTTTATTATCAATTATTTTAAATTTTAAATCATTATTAATAATACCATTTAATAAATTATAATTTTCACTTAAATTAATTTCTTGATAATTTTTATATTCATCTATATCATTATTATTATATTTTTTATTATATTTATCTAAATTATCTAAATAAAAACTATTAAATGTATAACCTTGATATTCAGATAATAATTTTAAACATTGTAATTTATTATTATATGTAATATAATCAAAATATTTATTATATAAAACAATATTTAAAAAATCAATTATATCTTTATGTTTATTAATCAAATCTTCATTCATATTTAATAATTCATCCATTTGGTTTATTAATTCATTATTATTTAATAAATTAAATATTAATTCTCCTTTATTTCTTTTTATATTTTTTAAATAAAAATATTTAAACATATCAAAACTATATATTTTTTTATTATTATCATCATTAAATAAAGTTAATAAATTAATATTATTACATTTTCTACTTCTTGAAAATTGTTGTAATATTAAATATGAATTAATACTTTTACCTTTATATATTCCAAATATTTTATCATAATTAATTTGTATATCAATTCCATAAGTAATTTTAGGTGAATAAATAATTGTTTTATTATTAAATGTTTCATTACAATTATTAACAAAATCTTTATCATATATATCTTTAGTAATTAAATTAAAATAATTATCATCATTTTTATAAATATCTTTAAAATAATCATTTATAAATTTAGCATTTTTAACACTATCACAACATATTAAATTAGATTTTTTATTAATAATTTTATCTTTAATATTTTGTTTAGTTATAAAATTTAATATATTATCATTATCTGAATAATTTTTATTATAAAAATAATTATTAATAATTTTATTATTACATTTTTTATAATTATTATAATAAAATATACTTGGTTTATTATTTAAATTAAATAATTTAGTTGTTAATAAAAATGTATCTTCTCTAAATAAAGCATCAGATAAAATTATATGATTAGAATTTTTACATAAATTTAATAACTTATTATAATTCATTGTTAAATTATTATTTGTTTTACTTAAAAATCTATTAATAAAACTTGTTATTTCATCAATAATTATAACATCATAATAATTAATAATTAAATATAATTGTTCTAATGAAATAATTAAACTATTATATTTATTATAATCTTTTTTAAATAAATTATTATAATTTTTAATATTATATTCATTTAAATCAATATATATTTTATCACCTAAAGAAATTAATGATGAAATAAATAATATTCTTAAATTAATAATATTTTTAATATTATTATTTTTTTCTTTATTTTTATTAAATTCATTATAACCATTAATAAAATTATTTATTTTCTTTTCATTTTTATTAATCCAAAAATTAGATTTTATTAATATATTTAAATTATAATCATCTAAATAAATAATATTTGGATATTGAATTAATATATTATCAATATAATTATCATTCCAATATTTAATTATTTTCTTTATAAATGTTGTTTTACCACTTCCAACAGGAGATATTAAACAAATATTATTATAATCTTTTAATTTATTAAAATCATTATCATTTATAAAATCATTATTAACTTCTAAATAATTAAAATTTTTATTATTAATAATATCTAAACTTTCTTTAATATTTAATTTAATTAAATCATTAATTGATATATTTGAAATAAAATATTTTTTTAATTGATAATCACAATTAAAAGAAATTAATTCTTCATTTAATTTATCAATATCAATATTATTATTTTCTAAAAAATTTATTAAATCTTTATATTCTAATTTATTATCCTTAATAATCCAATAAAATAATGTATTAAAATGTATTTCTTTATTATTTAATATTTTATGTGTAAATGTATTATTTATTGTATCAATTGAATTATTATCAAATTTATATGATTTTTTTGAATATTCAATAGAAAAAGAATATAAATTATATGTATGACATAAACAAGTAATATAAAACCAATCAATATATTTATTATTTCTTTCACTATTAATTAAATTAAAACATTTATTTATTTCTGTGGTAATATTAATATCTTTTACATCATTTAATTTTATTTTTTCTTTTAGTGTTTTATTATTATTTTTATTATTATTTTTATTATTTTCTTTATTATTTTTATTATTTTTATATTTATCATTTAATTCATTTTCAATATTATCAATATTATTATATTCATTTAAATATTTATCTTTAATAGTCAAAAATGATTTTTCATAAGGTGATTGCATTGATGTTATAAATAATTCATCATAATATAATTTTTCTTTAATTTTTAATGTTGATTTATTATAATTAATAACATAATAATTAGATTTAAATTCTGTTATATGTTGATTAAAATAAACAATTTTATTATCTTTTATTTTATATAAAGGTTTATTTGTATATAATAATCTAAATCCAATATGATCCATATTTATATCAATAATACTATTCCAAATATAATTTGGATATAATTTATTCATAATATGAATTAATTTAACTCTTAAATATCTAAAATCATTTTTAGATATAAATATTAAAGGAAAATATAAATGGATATTTGTTGCATTTTCATTATAATATTTTTTATTAAAATTATAATCATAACATTTATTAGAATAAATATATTTATAAATATTATTTTCTAATTGTTTTTCATTATTAGTATAATCAAATAATTCTAATATATAATTATAATATTTTTCTTCTAATAATTCTTTATTATAATTAAAATATTCTTTTATTAAATTTATAAATTCATTAATTATTTTATCATATATTATACTTAAATTATCTTTTTTGATTTCATCTATTTTATTTATATTAATATGTTCATTATCATATTTTAAATCAATATCTAATACACATTTAAATATTTTTGTATGATAATCAATAATCATAGTATCATTTGTATAATAATTATAATTATTATAATGTATTTCTTCATCAAATTTATAAAATGATTGTTTATTAACTATATCATTTTTAATATATTTTACAATCAAATTATAAACATCTTCATATGAATTAATATTATTTATTTTATTATAATTTATTATTGCTTTATTATTATTTATTCCTGCACCTATAAAATTATGATAATTTTTATCAAATATAGAAATATTTTTTTTTGATATTATCATATATAAATTTTTAGGTTGTTTTTATTTTTATATTTAAAAACTTTTTTATATATATTTATAATTTATAAAAAAAAATCTTTTTATATTATATATTATAAAAATAAATTATATATTAAAAAATAATAAATATAATAATAAAAAATAAAATATATCAAATGTCATCACGTAATGAATTTATTATAGAAACATTAACATTTTTTTTAAATAGTGATTTATCATTATTATATAAAAAAGTTGTATTAAAAAAATATATTAATAAATATATGAATGATGATAATAAAGATAATATTATGAATATAATAAAAGAATATAACCAAGATATTTATGATTATATATTTTTAAATGAAACAGAAAAAATACAAAAATATTATAAAAATACAATAAATAAAAGAACTCAATATTATCAAGACCATAAAAAAGAAATTTTAGAAAAAAGAAAACAATATTATCAAGAAAATAAAGAAAAAGAAAATAATAAAAATAAAAATAATTATAGAAAAAGAAAAGAAGAATTAAATAATTTAAAAGATGAAAATGAAAAATTAAAAAGTTTATTAAATAATCAAAATGAATAATTATTTTATTTAAATAAAATAAATTTATTTTTTAATAAACATTAATATTATTATTAAAACTTAATAATTATATTATTAATAAATTATAATATTAAGAATATAAAAATTTATTTAATAATATACTAAAAATATTAAATATAAAAATATTAATGCAATATTATAATTTACAATATTTATTGACATTTATTTATGATATTTATGAAATACAAAAATTAAATATTTTTAAAAAAGAAAATATATTTTTGAATAAAAAATATAAATTAACTTATAAAAATAATTTAATTGAATTTATTAATAATAATTTAAAATTTAAGAAATTAAATAGAAAATATTTAAAATATAATTATCCAAATTTATTAAATAATAATAAACTTGATATTTTTTTTGATAATTTTAATGATAATGATTATTTGAATTTTATTAAAGACATTACAATTAATTCATATAATTTAAATATTAATAAAAAAGATATTCATAATTTTTCATTAAATGAATCAAATTGGATTATATTAAAAAATAATTATAATATTAATATTAAATTAAATATTCATTTATTAGAAAATTATATTTTTTATTCTTTAATTGATTTTATTAATTCTTATAAATTTATTAATTTAAATATTGAATATTATTTATCAGATAAAGATTATGAATTTATTAATTCTAATTTTATATTTATTAAATCTATTGACAATAATAATATATTAAAACCTATTATTAATTATTATCAATTATATAATAAAGATGAAGATTTAATAAATGAAGATAATATAAATAATATTATAAAAGAATACAATTACATAAATTTTAAATTATCAAAAGATAATTTAGATTTTAATATTATTGATAATAATTTAAGTAATTATAATTTATTTAATAGTTTATTAAATAATTATAAAGATGAAATATTATTTAAAGATAATAATATTAATTCATATGTATTATATATTATAATTTATGAATTAATTATTAAAGGAAATATTGATAATAATTTTTATAATTTTATTTTAGATTCTAATAAATTAAATTTTGATAAATTAATTAAAAAATATAATAATTATTTGAATGAATTATTAAATTATCAATTAACAATTAATAATATAATAAGCAATATTAATATATCATATAATCATTATAAAGAATATTATAATAATATTCATTTAACAAATAATAATATAAAACTTACAAAAAATAAATTAAATACTTTTAATAATATAATATCAAATTATATTAATGAATATGATATATTTATTTATAAAACAATAACATTTATAAATTATATTAAAACTAATTATAATGAAGATAAAAATGAAGATAATAAAGATGAAGAAATAATATTAATAAAATTAAAAGATTTAAATGAATTAAAAAAACAATTAGAATTAAAAGATAAAGAAATAAATGAATTAAAAATAGAAATAAATAAGTTAAAAAATAACAAATGATTTTATAATAAATTTAAATTTATTATTATTAATATAAAAAAATGAATTTTTATTTTATATTTATTATTATTATTTTATTATGAATAAAGAATTATTTGATAATTTTAATTCTAAAGAATATATTTATTCTTTTTATTTTAATAATTATAATAAAAAATATAATATTATTCAATGTTTATATTTTATTAAAACTTTTCATGTTTTTATTATTGTTTGTTATATTTGTTTATTCCTTTATTGTTGTAATTTTTATTTATAAATTAAAATATATTATATTGTTTTTTATAAACTTATTTTATTTAAATAAAATAAAAAATATAATGATATATTATTTAATATATTAAAATAATATGAATAATATAAATGAATAATTATAAAATATTTTTTTATTTTAATTTAATAATATATAATATTTATAATAGATTAATTATATTAAAAAAATGGATATGAATTGGGTTCAACCACAACAAGGCATAATTCAAGGTCCACCAAGTTATTCAACATCATTAAATCAACCATTACCTCCTCAACAATCAACAGTTATTATTGATGAAGGGCAACAAAATAAAGAAGAAGAAATAGAATTTGGATTTTTTGATTTAGTTGATGTTAAATATTATATTAAAGCAATGATTATTTTATTAATTATATATTTTATTCTTTCATTAGATCCAGTAAAAAATGCAATAGGTAAAGTAATAACACCAATTAATTTATTACCAGATGGGACAATTTCATATTTTGGTTATTTCTTATATGGTTTATTATTGTCATTAATATTTGGTTTTGTAATGATGACTTTAGATTATTTTAAATAAAAAAAATGAATTTTCAATTATAATATTTAAATATTATAATTATATATTAAAATGAATTGTGAAATTTGTTTTGAAGAAATAAAAGATAAAATTATTACTTGTCCATATTGTAATAAATCATTATGTTTAGAATGTGCTAAATCATGGTTATTACAAGAAACAATTGCTTATAGTTGTTTTAATCAAAATTGTAAAAAACCTTGGACATTTAATTTTATATTTAATAATTTTCCAATAGAATTTATTAATAATGAATTAAAAGAAAATTATGCTCAAATATGTTTTGAATTAGATAAACAACAACATATTCAACAATTTATTAATAATTATAATACAATATATAAAATTTATATTATAATAAAAGATATAATAGATAATTTTATTAATAATAGTTTTACAGAAAAAGATATTGAATTTATTAATAAAAATTATAATATTATAATGAATAAAATAATATATTATGATGATCCAACATATGAATTAAAACAATGTTATAAAAAATATAAAAAAGAATTAAATGATATATTAGATAAGAAATTAAATAATATAAATTATAATGAATTTATTGAATATAAAACTTTATATTTACATGATGGAGAATTTTATAATATTATATTTAAAAATTCTAAATATTATATGGATAATAGTTATGATATTCATTTTGATAATTTAGATAATTATGCTGTTTATAAACATAATATAAAATCATTAACAATAGAAGATAATAAATATATTAGAAATATTATAAAAAAAATATATAATTTTAAATATGATGTATTATATTTATATCGACCTTATGATTGTTTTATAAATTGTTTTATAAGTTATTATTTAAATTATATAACAGAAAATAATAATATATATAATTTAATATGTGATATTAAAAGAGATAATTTATATGAATTAACGAAATATAATAGAATAAAATATGTATTAGATAATAATATTAATAGATTAAATAAAATTATTAATTATGAAGATAATAAAAATAATAAATTAATAAAAAAAACATGTAAATGTTTAAATGAAGAATGTTTAGGATATTTATATAAATATGATAAAGAATTAATATGTGATACATGTAATAAAATATATTGTGTAAAATGTCGTAAAGAAATTAATCCTGAATATATTGAATATATTGAAAATGATAAAATTAAAACTAAAAAGAATGAAAAATATAATGAAAAAGATAAACATAAATGTAATAAAGAAGATATAGAAACAATTAAATTATTAACAGATAATGTTAAAAATTGTCCAAAATGTGAAGTTCCAATATTTAAAACTGATGGATGTGATCATATGTGGTGTCCAGAATGTCATACTATGTTTAATTGGAGTAATTTAAAAATAACAAAAACAACAACAAATCCATTATATTTTGAATGGTTAAGAAGTCAAGGTATTACACCAGAAAGATATAATCATCCAGATGCACAACCATTAATAAATGAATGTGAAAGGCAATTAAATTTTAATGAATGTATAAAAATTATATCATCATATGATTTTAAAAATAAAGAGAAATTAATAAATTTTGTAAGTAATTTAGAATTAAAAACAAAACCATTAAATGATGGTAAATTAAATATGAATAGAATTAAATATGTATTTAAATTAATAGATGAAAATAAATATAAAAAATTTATTACTACACAATATTTATCTAAATTTTTTATTGATTGTTATAATAATATTATTATTAATACTATATTTATGATATCTAATTTATTTCATCAAATAAATAATGATATTAAACAATATAATAATAATAAAATTAATCAAAAATATGATAAATCAATAAAAATAATAAAAATAAATGAAGATAATTATATAAATCAAATAAAAGAAATTATAAATATACATAATAATAGTATTAATGAATTAAATAAAATATATCCTTCAATAGTAATTGAAAATATAGATATAGAAACATTTAATACTATAAAAAATAATATTAAATTAAAAAAACAAAATAAAAATAGTGATAGTATAAATAATGAAATTATTAAAAGTGAAGAAGATAATATACGATATATTAATTCACCATTAAATGATTTAACATATGAACAATTAAATGATTGTATATTTATATATAAATTATTTTATCAATATAATATAATGAATTCAGGATATTTAAGTAAAAAACATTATTTACAATTATATTTTATGAATGTAGAAATATTAGAAAGTAATAAAGAATTTTATAATATATTATTTAGTAAAGAAACAAAAAAATTATTCTTATTTACAAATTTAACTACATATATTAATTCATTAACAAATAGACGTAAAATAAAAGAATTAATGAAATTATTTAATATACAATCATATAAAAAGGATTTAAATAAAATAAATAAATCAACATTATATGTATTAACAGAATTATTATTACAATTTCATCGTTATGTTAATAAAGATAAAACTAATTTAAAAAAATATTTAAATACATATAATTTATTAATAAAAATATTAAATGATGATAATTATAAAAATAATTTAAAATATTATATTGAAAGATGTGAAGATGAAAACATTACAATATATAGTTTATATATGAATATAAGAAGAACATATAAAAAACATAAAACAGAATTAATAAATGAATTTAATAAAATAAATTTTAATTATGAAAAATTAAATAATATATTATTTAATATTCATTATGAAGATAAATTATATATGATGTTATATGAAGAAAAAATATATAAAATATTAAATGAATTAAATAAATAATTAATAATAAAAAGAATTATTTTATTTAAATAAAATAATAAATAAAATTAAATAATTAATAATAAATAAAATAAATAATAAAAAAAATAAATAATTAATAATAAATTATATAAAAATTAATTAGGAATATAAATAATATTTAAATCTTTACAAACTAATTTCCAAATTTCATCTTGTTTAGCTAATTTCTCCTTTGATTTTAATAAAGGAAAATAATCTAAATATTGATTAAGTCCGATAAGTTGAAATAATTTATGTAATAAATAATTATAATTAAAAAAATTTCTTCTATCTAATGGACAAAATTTATTAAATGATTTATCAATTCTATTAAATAATAATTTTAATTTTCTTTCTTGGTCAACTGTTAAATGTGGTGGAGAATTACCAGATAATTTAGAATAAATAAATGATGCATGTTCATAATATTTATTTAATTTTAATTGTTTTAAAATATATTTAGTATCATTTAATGTAATAGTAGATAAATTATTAATTCTTCTACTTTTAAATTCATTAACAATTTTATTATAAATATTTTCTGGAATATTAATATTTTCTTTAGCTTGAAATTGATTTAAACATTCCATAAAATGATTTAATCTTTTATATGGATAAATTGGTTTATCAATATTATTATTTTTATAATTTGGTAATTCTGATTCAACTAATATTTTTTCTACATTACCACAATTTGTACAAATAATTAATCCATCATTATTATTTATTGTATTATTATTATGACAATATGGACAAATATTATAATCATAAAATTTTTCTAATGGTTTATTATTAATAATATTATTATAAGATTTAACAATATTAGATTTATTAATTGGTTGATTATTAAATATATTATTATCATCTTCCCAATAAATATTATTAATATCAGATTTTTTATTATAATTATTATTTGTTTCAAAATTCATATCATCAAACATAAAAGAATTTAAACCTTTTTTATTATCATTTATTATTTCATTTATATCATAATATTTTTCAATAATATTTAATGAATTTGAATAATAATTTAATTCATTATTACATGTTTCAATATTATCTTTAATATTGTTTAATGTATCTATTTTTTCACTATTAATATATTCATTCAAATTATTTATAAAAATTTTATTTTCATTATTATTTTCATTATTATTATTAATATTATCATTTATTTTTTTAATATTATTAATTTTGTTTTCTAAATTAATAAGATTATTTTTATCATCATTTATTTTATTTAACATATTATTATGTTGAATAATAAGTGGATCAGTTTTTGTTGTTTCCTTCTTATTTCTAAAAAGTTTTTTCATAAAGCTAAAATTTAATTTAAATTATATATTTTATTATTAATTGATATATTTTTTATTATTTTATATAAAAATATATGAATTTAAATATAAAAATTAAAATAAATTATAATATATAATATTTAATATAATATATTATAAAAAATGTCAAAACCTTTAGATTTAACAAAAACATTTACTCCACCAAAAGGACAACAATATCTTTTAAAATCAATTATTACTAAATCAAATTGTAAAGATATTGAAGCTATTGAAAATAATTTTGGTGTATTTGATACTGTTGAAGAAGCAACTAAATATTTTGAAGAAAATATTAAACCTTATTTAGATGTTAATATTATGTTAGTTCCAATGTGTAAATGGACTTATTTTGTTGATAATCGTGAATCATTAGATAAAGCACAAGATATTATTTATAGAGAGGAAAAAATGAATGAAATTGCTCATGAATATAATGAACAAACAATTCAAGCAGATAAATTAGAAAAGGAAAGACAAAAAGAACAAATTGAAGAAGCAAAGAAAAATGAAAAGTTTAATATGTTAGAAAAATCTAATAATCCAGAAGATAAAATTAAATTATCTGTTAAACAAAAATTAGAATTGAAAAATAAAGCTAATAAAAAACAAACTGAACAAAATATTAATGAAGCTGATAGACAATTAGATAGAATTAAACAATTATATGATAATATGTAATAAAAAAATATTAATTAATAATTTTTTTAAATAAATTATTTTAATAATAAATTAAAAATATATTGTTGACTTATTAATATCATTATTATCTAAATATGAATATAATAGATTATAAGTTTGATAATTAAAATGATTAATATAATGATCAATATATATTTCTTTAAATTTTTCTTTTGTATAACAATTTTTAAAATCAAATATATTATTATGATTATCAAATTTATAAAATTGTTGATCTATTTGAAAATATTGAGAATTACTTTTTAATAAATCAAATGATGACATATGACAATCTAAAGATATTATTTTTGTATTATATTTACTATCTATATTATTTATATTTTCAATAAAATCATTTGAATCAATATCAACCAATAATTTACTAGTATTTTGTATAATATCTGATGTAAATAATCGTGTATGACCAATAATAAAATATTTATTTCTTATAATATTTATAATTGTATCAAGGTGTGCATTGCACACCTTCATAGCTTCGGCTATGCCAAAGGTATCTATATCATTGATATTTTTATCATTGTTATAATATTTTATTTCTATTTTTTTATGTTTATTAATTTCCTTTTTATTTTTATATATTTTAATATTCTCATTATATTCAATATTTATTATTTTACTTTTTTCTCTCTTTTCTAATAATTTATCAATATAATTAGTTATATTAATAAATGTATTACAAGTAAATTGATAAATATTATGTAAATTATATATATTATCTATTTCTAATTTACGTGTTCTTCTAAATATTAAATTATTTTTGGTAATTTTACTTGATAATTTATATAAATTATATAAATTATTATAATAATTATTTATTTGATTTTGGAAATAATCTTCACCTTTAGTTATTATTGATATTAATTTATCATTAACATTATGACAAAATATATAATTATTATTTATTATATATAATTTACTATAATGATAGATAAAATATAATAATTCATAATATATTTTATATTTTAATTCTTTATTATAATCATTTAAATTATTAAAACTATCAAGACATTTTAATTTATTATTAACATTTATTTTATTTTTAAACATATTTATTATATCTTTTAATTTATCATTATTAATAACATTTACATTATTAGATGATATATAATCAAATATACATTTATTAATATTACTTTCAATAATATTAAGTTCATGATTTCCAATTATACATTCAATACAATTTTTATTATTATCAATAAAATTATATATTAAATATAATAATATAATTTGTAATTTATAAAGTTTATTAGATATTTTTTTATTTGAATCATCAATTAAACTATCCTTATTAATAATAGCTATATAATCTCTATAATTATATGATTGTTTAATTGGGTTATATTTATCAATTAATTTATTATAAAATTTTGAAAAATTTAAATTATCTTTATAAACTTCAAAAAATCTTTTAATATAATTATTTTTTTCTATATCATCAATATTATTACATTTAATAATATTATTCATATATTTGATATATTTATATTTTTTAGTTGTATTATTAAAATTATACTTCATATTCATAGTATCATATATATAAGATTTAAAATTATATTTCATACTTTTATTATCAAATATATCACCTAATAATATTATTTTAGTATTATTTTCAATTAATTTATTTGTAATACATTTAACAAAATCATTATATGGTAAATTATAATTAAAAGAATATTGTAAATTACATAAATCTTGTAAATTTATTTTTTCATCATTTTTATTTTTATAATAAATAATTTCAACATATAATTTACTTATAATGCTTACATCACAAATATTAATATATGAATTAGTTTGTACATAAATATTATTATTTGCCATATAACATCTGAAAAATGAATTATTATTTTTATCTGATATTTTATAATAATAATGTAATTGAATAATATTATTTAGATAATAATATTTATGAAATATATTTGAAATAAATTTTAAAAAATATAATGGATCACCATGTATATCACCTAATGCATAATAATTTACATTTGGTTTATAATTATAAATATTTAATAATGAATTAATAAATTCATTATATGATGAATCAATTTGTATTTTATTATAATAATAATTATTATCATTAGGATTTTTTTTATTTTTATAAATATTATATTTTTTTAATTCTGTATGAATATAAATTTTATTATTATCTAAATATTTAATAAAATTATATGATTTATATAATATTTCAATATATTTCCTATTTTCTTCTTTATCATATTGAACCATATAATATAATTTAGTTATTGGATTATAATAATAATAAACATGTTGTTTTATATTAAAATTTAAAATATCATAAATAATATTATTATTTATAATAACAATTTTGTAATTGTTATATATTGTTTTAAATCCAAGTGAGAACCAGGAGGTAAAACCTCCTGCTTGAAGGGGGATAAAATCCCCCTTGAACTTGTTATTTGACATTAAAATTAAATATAATTATTTAAAAGGCGTCTATAATTATTATCAAGATAATAATATATCAATTTTTTTATATTAATATAAAAAATATTATTTATTATCATTAACAATTAAAACTTTTTGAATATTATAAGCAGTTTCAGTTAATAATACATCATTATCTTCTTCATTAATTAATTCATTATTAATATCATTTTCTAAAATAATATTATTAATTTTAATATCTTCAAAATAAATATTAATTAAATTATTAATAGATGGATTTTTACAATCATCTAAAATTTTATTAATATCAACATCTTCAATATTATAAACATTTAATATTGAACTTTCTATATTTTCTTTTTCTTTCTTTTTTAATTTTAATTTATTTTCAAAATCTTTATATATTGTACATGCAACTATATCAATATTTATTAATTTAAAATAATCAATATCATAATATAATATTGTATTAAATATATTATATTTATCTAATATAAAAAAATTATTTTTATAATAATTATTATATAATGTTGTAATATATTTTATTAAATTATTATTTTTTTCATTATTATTTAAATCATCATTATTTAATGTTTGTTTAACAAATTTTATTAAATTATTCATGACCTTATAACTGTATAAATAATATTGAAATAATGATTCAAATAATATATGATGATAATAAATAGATAATAATGTTATATAATATTGTTTTATTTGTATATATTCTTTTGGAAATATTAAATTAATATTTTTAAATATTATTACTTCACAAAATTTATTAAATATTAATTTATAATCTTTATATTTTTCATTATTTTTATTATTTAAACTTGTATATATTATTTCTCCTATATATGATGAAAAAGGTAAAATATAATCTAATAAATTTTCTAAATTTAATTTAGGTAAATAAATTACATTTACATTATTAATAATATTAATTAATTTAAATTTATCTTGATTAAATAATATTATTAATTCAATTGATGTATTATTTTTATTATTTTTTAGTAAATAATAAAAATTATTGTTTAATATTTTTTTATTTATTTTAAAATTAAATATTGTTGAAAGATATTGAATTATTTTTTGTAATGTATTATTAAATAATTCTTTTTCATTTAATCCTTTAAAATCTGTTAATTTTAATTTTTTATAATATGTTTCTTTCATCATATTTACATAATATCCTAATTCTTCAAATTTTATATTCTCAAAATTTATATTATTAAAATTACAATAATTTTTTAATTTTCTATAATCATCCATTATTATTTCTTTCATTTTACCTAATAAGGTTTGACTTAATACAAACATTTTATAATTTGATTTATTAAAATCTTCATAAACTTTTATTTTATATGAATAATTATTTATATGATAATAAATGTAATTTATTATATATGGTTTTATTTGTTGAAACATTTCACTTATTATTTTTTTATTATATATGGGATTTAATATTTGTAATATTTTAAAATAATTATTTATTGTTAAATATATTGTATTTTCATATATTAAATTATTTAATGGTGTATCTATTAATTCTTGTTTTATTTTATCTGGTAAATATATTGCAAATTCTTTATTTTTTAATAAATATAATTCTTCTTTATTCTTTTTTGTTAATAAATATAATTGTTGTAATCTTTCATCTGGATTATTAAATTTATAACATTTATTATATAATTTTTGTATTATATATGAATTATTATAATTTTTATCATTTATTATATTTGATAATATATTTAAAAATATATCATTTCTATATAACATATTATAAAAATTATCTATTATATTTAATATTTCATCATATTTATATTTATTATGATTAATTTTATTTATATTATTTATTACATAAAAATTACATAATGAATATAATTTATTAATATTAATAATATGATTTTCTAATTTATTAACATATTCTTTTTTATTATTAATATCAAAATTATTTAAATCAATTAATATTTTTTTTATTATTTCTTTCATATTAAAAATTTTTACATTAAAATTATGTTTAACAAAATTATTTAAATATTCTGTATTATATATTTTTTGATATTCCATTATGAATATTTATATTATTTATTAATGATTTAATATTATATTCTATATTTATATTTAAATTATTTGTTAATTTCCAAATATTTAATATTATTTTTGATTTATTATATAATTTATTAATATCATAATTATCTTTTTTTTCATAATCATATATTAAACCCAATTGCCAAGGAAGATAACCAATTATAAAATATATTAATGTAAATAAAAAACTTTCTAAATCATCATAATAAGTATAATTATAATTTTTTATATTATTATAAATATTTATGCTACAAAATCTTAAATTTCCACATCTTTTAATATTTTTATCATTATTATTTTCATTATATATTGATGCTAAACCAAAATCTATTATTCTTAAATGATTATTTTGTATTACAAAATTTCCTGGTTTAATATCTTTATGTAATATTTTATTTCTTTTCAAATAATTTAATATTTCTATTCCTTGGTTTATAAATAAATTTATTAAATATGGATGAAATATATTGTATTTTATATTATATTTTTTATAATAATCTATATTATAATAACATGATTTAGATAATATTATATCTAATGATAATCCAGCATTTTCTATTACTAATATATTATATATTTTATTAATTTTATAATCATAAAATTTAGGAACATAATAATTATTATTTAATATTTTATATATTTCATATTCTTTTTCTAATGTATTATGTTTTTTATTTTTTTCTAATTTTATTACTATATTTTCATTAATATTATTATAATCTATTGAATTATATACACTTCCAAATGAACCTGATTGAAGTTTTTTATATATTAAATAATTCATTCATTTAAACATATATAATGTATAAATATTATATATTTAATTTATTAACATATTTTATTTTGATAATGTATTTAAATCATAAACATTATAATCTTTTTTATTTATAGTTATTTCATCTATTTTTAAATATTTTTTAAATGAATAATTACTTTTTGTATTATTCTTTTTAACTAAACTTATTAATTTTTTATTAAAATATTTTTTATTTAATTTTATTAATTTATTTATTAATAATTTACTATATCCTTTACCTTGTTCTGTTGATTTTATTAATATTGCTATTTGTAAATAATTTGTATATTTATTTAATCCTGGATGAATATATCCTAATCCTATTAATTTATTATTTATAAATAATACAGTAAATATATAATTTGATGATTTATATTTATTATCATAATCTTTTTTACTAAATATAATTACATTATTTAATTTATCTTTTGTCCATTTTTCTCCATTTCCTAAATATTTCATATCTTCACTTTGAACTAATTGATATAATTCATCTAATTCTTTTTTTGTTAAATTATGAATATATTTAAATCTTCTCATTATTTTATCTTTTTTTATCTTTTTATTATATATTTATAATATATAATATTATATAATGAGTTTTATTACTAATCCTAACGAATTATATTATACTACAGATAATAATTTACTTGTTTTAAATGAAACAGATGAAAGATTAAAGAATATTATTAATAATAATAGTTTATTGCATAGATTTTTTAATTTTATTTCTGAACATTTTATTGTATTAATTATTTGTTTTATTATTATTTTATTAAGTATTTTATATTATTATAATAAACATCATAAAGAAGATTTTAATAATATTAGTAATGACAATAATAATATTCCTTCTAGTTTTTATTCTGATACACAAGATGCACAGGAAGATATGGCTAATAATTTTAATAGACCTACATTTAATCCTTTACATTCTTTAGATAATAATCAAAATTATAATCATTTTACAGGTAACGATCCTTTATTTAATGGAGTATATAATAATAATGTTCATGATAGACATTATAAACCAATGGATGGATTATTAGATAATAGTATGATTTTAGATGATTACCCTTATGCTGATGTTAATAATAATATTTTTAATCATAAACCAATTATTAATACTAATCCTTCTTATTTTAATGCTAATTCATTATTACCTATTTCTGATAATAATTATAAAGATTATAGAAAAATTAATGAACAAAATATTAATGGTAAAATTACTATGACTTTTAAACCAGTTAAATAAATTTATATTCTTAAATATAAATAACAATTATGATATAAATATTCTTTATCATCTATTATTTTTATTGATAAATCTGGATATGTAAAAATACTAAATACATATTTTTTATATTTTTTACCATCATAAAATATTATATTATCATCAATTATAAAATTTGGTGATTTAGGTAATACATTATTTTTTTCATCAGTCATTTCAACATCAGTTAATTCATCTTCTAACTCCATTTTATTATTTTTTATTATATTTAAATATAATAAATAAAAATTCAATTTTTAATTATATTTGTGTATTATTATTTTGCATATTATTATTTTGCGTATTATTATTTTCAGTATTATTATTTTCAGTATTATTTTTTATATTATTCATTTCATCATAAATTTTTAGGTTTTGTTCTTGTAATTTAATTATTTTTTCTATATCTTGTAAACTAGTTTGATATTTTGTAATAATATTTTTAAAATCTATTTTTCTTTTTTTTAAAAATTCTAATTCTTTTTTTGCTTTTGTATATTTATGAGCTAAATATTCTTTATCATTATTAATTTTTTTTTCAGTATTTCCTCCAAAACTAAACCCATCTGTTTTTGTATAATTAAAAAATGATGTATCTTCAATATTAGTATCATTACTACTAAATGAAAAAGGCCTCACTTTACTATCAGATGTATTAGTATTACCACCAAATGAAAACCCACTTGATGTATTAGTATTACCATTACCACCAAATGAAAACCCACTTGATGTATTAGTATTACCACCAAATGAAAACCCTCTTGATGTATTAGTATTATAACCAAATGTGAACATAGAAACTATATTAATTATATATTTAAATTTAATATATTAAACTTCAATTTTTTATAATATTAAAATTATCATTATAATAATATTCAATTAGAAAATTTCTTACAGTAAAATTATATAAATTTACTTTACAATTATTAATATCAAATACTTTTATATTCCGTATAATATTATTATTTTTTGCAAAAAAGTTTATTATAAAAAAAATCCATTATTTTTATTATCAATAATAATTTTTTTATTATGTATTCCGTATAAACTCATATTTATTATTAATTTTATTTTATATTCATATTGTAATAAATTAATAAAAAATTATCTTGCTTATATACTTATTCTATTATTTTATTTAAATCATCTTTTAAAACTCGTATTATAATATCAGTGTTATCTAAATGTTAAAAATATAATTGTGAATGTGGAGATTTTATTGACCTTACAAATAATAAAAAAATTTATACTACAAAATTAAATTAATTTATTTAAATTGTTTTAAATTTAAATTTAAAACTTATTAATTTTATTTATGCTCTTTCACTTTCCCGAAGTCTTATAAAATAAGCCTAATGGGAAGCTTCGCTTTCCCATAATGGTTTATCATTAATATCATCGTAAATAGTTCTTGTTGTTCTTATTCCATCATAATTATATGGATTAATTCTCATATGCATAAATTTATCTTCAGGATGTAAATTATCTATTGATTGTTGCATTACATTTTCTCTAACAGCATATTTATATTTCATTTCATCCAATATATCACCAGCAGATATTAAATTACTTTTACCTAAACTATCAAATTTATAATAATTATTAATATCTTCATAATTTTTATTCATTGGACGATTATTATCAAATCCTATAATATCAATATTATCAATAATAATTCTTTTATCATTAATAATAAATTTTATTTTTAATAACATTTTATCTCTTGTTTGTTTTCTACTTAATAATAAATATACACTATATTCTATTTCATCAGTATCAATAACTTTTTCACTTCTTAAACCATAATATTCATCTAATGTTAATTCTGTTTGACTAACTGATCTATTATATAATGATTTAGGTAATCCTAAAAATTCTTGAACTCTTTGAAATCCATCCTTATAATTTTGTTCAATTCTATTTTCCCATTTATTTTGATTAATAAAATATTTATTATTTTGACATTCTTTATTTAAATATTTTACATAATTATTTAATATACTTCCAACTTTATTAATTTCTTTTACATTTGGCATATTATTAGTTATAGTTGGTAAATTATTTTTATTAAATAATTTATTTTCCATTTTATCATGTGGTGATACATTATTATAATTATCATTAATAAAATTAATTACATCAATATAATCTGGATGAAATCTTAAAGGTTCAAAATATGTTTCATCATTATTTTTATTTATTTTATATTTTTTATTCATAAATTCATCATTTTCTCCATAAATATTAAAATCTTTTATTTTATCTTTATCATCTTCTTCATCATCTGTTAAATCAATATCATCATCATTAAATAATAAATCTTTTATATCACTTAATGAAAAGTTTTCTCGTTTTAATAAACAACAAATAATTAATAAAATAATTATAATGATAAGAATTATAATTAAGTTATCCATTTTAAATTATCTAATTATTTATATAATAGAATAAAATAATTTATATTTTAAAATATTAATTATATTCTATATTATTTATATTAAAATAATTATTAATAAATTAATCACTATTATAAGCAAAATTTTCATCATCTTCATCATCTGATATTACTTCTCCATTTTCATCTACATCTCTAAAATTATCTATATCAAATCCTCCATTTTCTTCTAAATTATCTTCTGACGAACTTGAACTATCATCACTATCTGATATAGTTTCTATATCATAAGTCATATATTCATTATAAGTTGGTGAAGCATATAAAACATTACCAAATACAATTAATGAAATATCATTAAAATTTTGATAATTATTAAGATATTCATAAGTAAATAATTTAATAATAATTTTAGTCATTAAAGAATCAGAATTAATAATATCATTTAATCTTTTTAATAAATAAATCATTGAAAAATTATAAAACATATTAAAATTCATTTTATTAAATAATTGTAATGATGATAAATAATCTTTTTCATCAAATTCTTTTATTGAATTTAATGTTAATAAATAAACATATTTTAATGCATCTTTCCATTTATTATCAATAATAAATTTATTATATTTTCCATCATATAATTTAACTAATTCATTAATATAATTATTATTACTATTTATTACATCATCAATTGTTTTTTCCTTATTTTCTTTTTTATTTTTTTCTTCTTTATCTTCTTTATTATTTTTATTATTTATTTTATTAATAATAATATTAATTTTATTTAAGAAATTACAAATATTATTATAAAATGTATTTAATATATCTTCATTTGAAATATAAATAAAATTATTATTATCAACATATTTAGGAATAAAGAAATAATTTATAAAATCTTTTAATGAATAATTAATTGTACATCTACAATTAATCATTGAATTATATTTAACAAAATTTTTATTCAATACTTTATAACCATATAATGATAATGTATCTTCTTTATAATAAATAATTGTATCTTTTTGTTTATAATATAATACTTTAATATTATTTAATTCAGTATGTTTAATATCATCTTCATCAATAATTAATGGTTTATCTAATTTAGAACCATTATGATCATATAAAAATGTATAACTTGTTTTATCAATATTAATAATAATATTATTTTCTTCTATAACATCATAATACTTTTTAACTTTATTAATAAATAATTTTAATTCATCATTTAAAACTTTATCATTTATTAATTTATCATTAATAATTTTTTCATTTAATATTGTAGTTTTTTCCTTTTCTTTTTCTTCAATTATTTTATTATTATAATAATTCTTCTTTAATTCTTTTAAATCTTTTTCATTCATTTTATCACCTTCAACATATCCACATAATGTACATTTTCTTTTTTCATTAAATGTATGTGCTAATCCATTAGGACAAAATTTTAATGATATTTTATTTAAATAAAATCTTTCTACACTATCTTTTATATTATTATAAGTTAATTTCTTTAATTCATCATAATCTATATTACATTTCTTACATTTTAATCCTTTTGTTGTTTTATCTTTTCCATCCCAATCATGTGCATTACCATCTTTACAAGTTGTATATTTATTAAATTCTAATTCATTATAAATTAATTTATCTTTTAATATACTATTATTTAATAATACATTATTAAATTTTGGTAATGTAACAAAACAATCTAAATCTTCTAAATCTTTGAAATAATTAACTTTATTATAATCAATATCAATACCTAATTTTATTCCATTATTACTATATTCTGCAACATCAATAACTTTATCTTTATTATATCTTAAATTAGGTATTAATGAAGTATCATTAAAAATATTAATTAATCTATTATTAAATCTTAAATAAAATTTTTGATAGAAATTAAATATATCACTATTTAAATCAACTTCTTTATCATTAATATTTAAAAATGCTAATATAATTGTATTTAATATATCAATCATTGTAATCATACATTTAATAATTAATGTAATCTTTTCTTTTGTATTTAATTCATTTGTTTGATTATTTAATTTATATCTATTATAATGAACTAAATTATATGAAAAATTATAAATAATATAACATAAAATAGGATATTTTGTTATTTCTATAATATTATCTTTATCAAATTGTATTTTAACATTATTTAACATTTTATAAAATAATTTTTCAAATATATCATAGTTACAATCTTTATTCATTGATAAATTTAATATTTGGTCTTGACTTAATTCATTCAATAAAGTTATACAAATATATAATGATGCATTATTTTGTTTAATTGTTTTATGAATATCTTTAAATTCTGTATGTGTATCATATAATTCATTATTAAATGGAAAAATAAAAAAATCTGAAAGATTAGAATTAATATTATATTTATCTTCTTTAGTTTTATTATATTCATTATAATCATTTTTCCATAATAATAAATTATAATTAATAATATCAATTATATTTTTTGTTAATTGATTAATTCCTTCTCTTTGTTTTTTATTTATATCTTGATATTCATATATATTAAATATTTTAGAATAATTAATTAATCTTGACATAATACCATTAATAATACCATAAACACCTTTATACATTGAATATTTAGGATTATCTTCAATTCTTCCAATTGATATATTAATATTTGTTGCAATAAATGAATCATTTGATTTCATTGTTTCTTGGACATAATTTGTAATATCTAATTTATCTCCACAATTAATACAAATATATTCATTATGTGCATTTTTAGTCACAAATTGTTTCATAAAATTATTTAATAATTTTTCATAATTATTATTTTTAACTTTATATGCTAAATTTAATTCATCCCAAGATATATAATGTTGACAAATACAATCATTTAATAATTCATTATTAGTTGATATAAAATCTTTATCTAATTCAATATTTAATATTTTATTTTGTTTATCTTCTTTTATTTCTGGTAATTTAAATATATCTTCATAACCATATAATTTTTCATATTTTTCATCTTCTTTATCTTTTTCTAATTTTTTATTATATTCTAATAAATATTTATAAATTACTTCTTGAATATGTATATCCCATTTTGATTTATAATTTGTTATTGTATCATCCATTGTATATAATTCTTTATTTTTACTTTCATTATTAAATCCTTTTAATCTATCAAATTGATTATTTATTAATTCTAATAATTCATCATAATTATTTATTTTTTTTAATTTATCATTTATTATATCAATATTGATTGTTATAATATCATCAAATAATTGTTCGGTTATTGCTTTACATAATAAATTATTATTTTCATAATTATTAAATGATTTTAATCTTTTTTTATCTTCTTCACTAAATAACCAATATCCACTTACAACTTCTTTATCTTTTAATTTATTTTCTATTTGATCTAAAAATTCATTATATGAATATTCTTTTAAATCATTATATTTAATAACATCTTTATTTGTTATAAAATATCCTACTATATTTGTTGAATAATTAAATATTGTTTTCATTTCTACATTATTATTTTTATTTACATAATTATTATCTTTATTAATTATTGAACAATATCTTAAATTGGTTAATGAATTATTTGTATAATAATTAAAATAATATTCACTATTAATATTAAAATATGGATTATTTTGATGTTCTTTTAATGTTTGTAATTGATTTAATATAATTGGATCATTTGTATATTTATTTTCTTCTAATATTAAATCATTTTCTTCATCATTATAATAAAATCCATTTTTATATTTTAACATATCAGGAATATTTTTACTAATTCCTTCTTTTTCCATATCATTTATTGTTTGATTTATTATATCCATAATATAAAATAATTTTTGTTCACTATCTTTTTTCATTTTATTATCTTTTTGAACTTTATATTGATAATTACTATTATTATACCACATTATATCATTACTAATTGGAATAATAATATGACTATTTAATAATATATCTATTTTTTCATCATAATCAGATTGTTTAACAGTATTAATATCTTTTAATATATTATAAAAAATATCAGATGATTGTTTATCATTTTTAAATAATGATTCAATATTTAATAAATCTAATGAATTAGATGATGGATAATAAATAGTTTTAATAATTTTATTTGAATTATTAAATAATTCTTCATTTAACATATTAATTATTGTTGTTCTATCTGTTACATAATATTCATAAATTAATTTTTCTAATACTTCATCTTTTGATTTATTTAATAAATTATATAAATCATCATTATATTTATAATCTTTTTCTTTTAATTTATTTAACATACTTTGATATTCTGAATAACTATTATTTGTTTTATCTTCTATTGTTTCTTTTTTATTATATAATGCATTACCAATTAAAACATATTTTTCTATAATTTTTAAACTTTCTCCTTTATTATTTTCATCAGTATAAATATCTTCAATTTTTACTTTAACTTTTGATTGTTTTTTTGATTGTTTCATACATTCATTAATAATTAAATCAAAATTATTAATATAAATAAATATATTACTTTCTTCTTTTTCTTCTTTTTCTTTTTTATCTTCATTTTTAATTTCTTTTTCTACATCTTCTTTAATTTCTTCTTTTTCAAGTTTATTTATATTTTGTTCTTTTATTTTACCTCCAAACATAATAAAAATAATCTAATAATTATATATAATTATTATATAAAAATTTATTAAATATAGTTCTTATAAAAATTATATATTATTTTTTATTATGAATTTTACAAAAGAATCTGCACCAGAAACTTATAAATTAATTGAAGATATAGAATATATAATTAAAGAATTATCCGATAATAAATTAAAATTATTAAAAAAAAAAGATTATGAAAAATTTAAAGATGTTGTTTTTGAAAGAGAAGATTTTCATGATTTTATTGAAAAATATTTTAATATTTTTATGATTTTAATTTCTAAAGAAAAAATCCCTTTTGATATGTTAAATAAATTAATTTTAATGAAAGGAATGATTGAATCAGGACAAATAACACAAGATAAAGCAGATAAAGAAATTTATGAATTAATGAATGATAAATATATTTATTCATTATATGGTTCTAAAGAAAATTTTGAAAATCATATTAAAAATATATCTAATAATAAGTAAATTTTTTATTTAAATAAAAAATTTAAATAAAATTTAAAAAATTAATCAAAAAGTTTTTTTATTTTTTCATTTGTTTATTTCTATCACTTCTAATTTGTTTATTAAATGAAGTATTTTTATTTGAATTATTTTTATTAAAACTATTTTGATTATGATTTTTATTATAATTATTTCTTGCATTTGGTTTCTTAAATTGTGTTGGTATTTTCTTTTTAGGTTTATTTTTATTTAATTTACTTTTAATTTGTTTTTTCATAATATACATTGGATATTGAATATAATTATATGAATTACATTCTTTACCTCTTATTTCATATTGTAATTTAGTCACAGTTTTATAATCTAATAATAATTCTTTAATACAATGAATATTATAAGTTAACAAATAATTATAAATAATATCTTGATTAATAAAAACTTTATCATTACTTTTATTTTCTGTTAACATTTTTTGATATACTCCATGAATTAAATATTTAATTGTTTTATATGAATCTGGTAAATCTTTATATTTATCATTTTCTTTTAAAAATGTAAAATATACATCTCTAATTAAAAATGCTAAATTTTTCATATTATAATGAATATTAATCATTGCAGTTTTTAATTGTTCATCAGTAAAATATTTTTTAATTAAATCATCAATAATATCTTTATCATTTGTTAAATCATAATATGTATTTTCAAATACCTTTTCTTTATTTAATTTTTGAATTAATAATTTTGGTTCAATTGATAATTCTTTACATTTATCTAAAATATATTTCAAATGTAATATATCATATTTTGGATATTGAATGGTTTGTTTATATGCTGGATGATGATATAAATATTCATATAATGGTGTATGTAATTTACCAATTGCAGGAATATTATTAATATAAAATTCAAATATTTTACCTTCTCTTTGTAAATAGATATTATCATTCTTTTCTACATAATTATTTAATTGTTTATAATATTTATTAACTACATTAATAATATCATCATTAGTTTTATAATCAATATTAATTTTATACATATCTTCATCACTAATAAATATATCTTCAATTTTATCATTTAATATTTTAGATTTATCTTCAACAACTTTTAAAGTATCTTTTTCACTAATATATAATAAATCTAATGATTTATTATCTTTAAAAATTGGCCCTCCAATATTTCTATTATTTTCATTATGAATTAAATTAATATTATAAACATAATTTGTATCAAAATCATCTAATGTTACTTCAAATTCTTTTAGAATTTCATTTAACATTTCAAAATGGGTTTTTGAATCATTCCATTTTGATTCATTTGCATCTAAACATTTTTTAGTTGTTACAAACCATTTATCATTATGATAAAATATGGTTAATTGTGTTCCTTCAAAACATTCTCTTATAATTACTTTATCAAATTTATTATTATTAATATATGTAATAATATTATCTTTACCAGAAATTACTTGACTATATTGTGAAGCAATTGGTTTCAATGTTTTCATATCAAATATAATATTTTTATATTGATAATCACTACAATTATCAATAAATTTATTACTATAAATTAAAATAATATTTTCTTCATCATCTTTTTTCCAACTAATATCAATAAATTTATGTATTTCATCTTGCCAATATTTATCTAATTTACTAATAAAATCTTCTATATTATATTTATTAGTTGGATTTTCTTTAACTTCTATTTCTTTTATTTCTTCTTTTTTAATAAGTTTTTTATTATTATTCATTACTTTAGACATAATAATAACTGATTATAATAAATGATATAAAACGATAAAAAATTATAATATAATATAATAAAATATAAAAAATCAATTTTTTTATTTTATTAATTTATTAATATCATTAAAATTATTATGAGTATTTAAATATTCCATTATTTTATTTAATTCTATATTTGTATTTAAAATAATATTAATAAAATTACTTATATCATTATTATTTACTTTTATATTTGTTTCAATAAATGTATTATATAAAAATAAATTTAATTCATTTGAATTAAAATATTGTTCTTTATATTTTTTTAATGTACAATATAATAATTGTATTATAATAATTGGTTGATTGAATGCTAATTGTAAATTATCAAATGAAATTAAATATAAAAAATCAAAATATGATTGAATATTAAATATATTTAATAATAAATCCATTTATTATTTATATTATAATATTATATAATTATTTTAAAAATGGATTATCAAAATAATAATATAAATAAAATAAAAGAAATATGTATAAATACAATTAGAAAATTATTTCCTAATATAAGAGATGATAATAATATTATATTAAATAAATATATTAAAATTATGATACAAATTTATACAAATATTTTAAAATATGATTTACATACTGATAATTTATCAATTAATAATATTAATCAAGATGAAATATTTAATATTTATGCAGAATGTTTATTATTAATGTTTCCTTATGTTAATACTGATTTAAAATTTTTAAATAAAATAACTAATTTAAATGATTTAGTTAATTCTAATAAATATAATAAGTATATTTATGATCATACAATTATTAATGATAAATATAATGTATCTTTAAATAATTCTTTTGAAACTGTTTTTAATAACAATTATAAATTATTAAAAAATGCTATTATGGTTGTAAAAGATAGATTTTATCCTAATTGGTTTAATATTTGTCCTATTATTATTAATAATTTTGATGATAATGATTTATTGAATAATACATTAGAATCTTATGATCCTATAAATAATCCTAATCCTATAAATCATTTTAAAGATATAAAAAATGGAACACATAAAAATTCACATAATATATTATCTTGTCCAACATTATTTGATACATTATATTATTTATTAAATAATTGTATTAAAAATTATAAATGTCCAATTAATGATAATGATTTTTTTGATATATTACAAGATAATATTAATGAAATTAGAAGTTTATTTTATGATAGAGATAATAATATATATAATCATATATGGATTTATACAAGTAAAGATAATCAAAGAATTATATTTAATAATTTTGTTCATAAAGATGAAAATATTAGAAAAGATTTAATAAAATTAGTAATATTTTATTTATATCATACTGGTACATTAAATGAAGTAATAAGAACTGAATTTAATGCAGATAAAATTAAAGATATAATTAAAGATAGAAATTTTAGAAAAAGTAATTTATATAATGAACATAGACAAAATTTATTAATTGAATTAAAGAAATATAATAATACATATCATTATATAAATAATAAAACACAAAGAGAAATTAATGAAGATATAAAAAAAACATTTGAATATAATATACAAAAACAAACAGAAGAATTAATAAATAAAGGTAGAAATAATAATGAAATTAAAGAAAAAATTAAAAAATATAAAGAAGATTATGTTGATAATTTAAAAAAACATTATCAAGTTGGAACTGATGGAACAATATATGGTTTACATTGGATTTCACAATTAAAAGTATTTTTTCATTATTTATATAATAAAGTTATGTTTATTACTGGTGGAACTGGTGTAGGTAAATCTACTCAAATTCCTAAATTAATTTGTTATGCAACTAAAGCATTTTCTTATTTAACTAATGGAAAAACAATATGTACACAACCTAGAATTAGACCAACAACTGAAAATATGGAATATATATCACAAATGACTGGTATAATACAAAAAAAAGATAAATATAATGAAAATATGCAATATGCAACTGGTCAACATAATAAATGGCGTCATTATAATATAACATCAACATTATTTAGAATGGAAACAGATGGAATATTAAAAGCATCAATATTTTCAAATGCAAATTTAAAAATACCATTAGAAGATTTAACAAATGAATTAAAAAATACAAAAGATAAAAAAGGTAAAATAAAAAAAGGTGAATATTATAAATATAAAAAATTATATTATACAATTGGTGGAATTCAATATCATGAAATTAATGATGATAATAAAACTGAATTAGAAAATATTGTTGAAAATATTAAATTAATAAAAGAATCTATATGTTGTTATGATGAAAATTTAGATATAAACCAAAATATGTTAATCAATAATATTATTATTGATGAAGCACATGAACATAATAAAAATATGGATTATTTATTTACAGTTATAAGGAGTTTATTATTAGAAACTAATGTTAAATTATTTATTATTACTGCAACTATGGATAATGATGAACATATTTTTAGAAGTTATTATAATGTAGTATCAGATTTAGATTTATTTAATAATAATGATTATAATGCATATTATTTAGATAGAAGAATAAATATATCAGAAATAGGAAAAGATACAACATTTGAAATAAAAGATTATTATTATAATGAAATAAATTCAGAAAAAGATTTAATAAATCATAGTGAAGATAATAAAAATAAATTAATTATAAATAATATTAAAAAATTTACTAAATATAAAGATATTTTAGTTTTTAAAGCTGGACAAAATGAAATTATAAATTGTGTTAAAACATTAAATAAAGAATTTAAAAATATGATTGCATTACCTTATTATGCTTCAATGAATGAAGATTTAAAAAATTTTATTGAAAATGATTATAATAATAAAAATATTAAATTATCTAAAACTGAATTATTAAATGATAATTTTAATTGGGATAAATTTATTTCTAATGCTGATAGTAAATCATATGAACATTATATTATTGTTGCTACTAATATTGCTGAAGCTTCTATTACAATTGATACATTAACACATTTAATAGATGATGGATTACAAAAAACAAGTTATTTTGATTATACTACATTAAATGAAGAAATTAGAAAAGTTCCTATATCTGAAAGTTCTAGAAGACAAAGAAGAGGTAGGGTTGGTAGAACACAAGAAGGTTATGCTTATTATTTATATGCTAAAGGATTATTAGAAAAAATAAGTAATAAACCCAATTATGAAATAACACGATCAGATAATAGAGAATTTATATTTAATTGTTTATTTACTGATAATATTGAATATCAACCTATACAACATAAAAATTATAATTTTGAATTAGAAACAAAAAGACATAATACATTATTAGATATATTAAAATTAAATTCTATTAAAAATGATGAAAATATTATTAATTTTGATTCAAATTTATTATTTGATTATGAAGGTACATTTTATATTTTTAGTCCTAATGAAGAAAATGCAGAAAGAAATAATATTTTAGAATATCCTTATAGAAATTTCAATAAAATTAATAAACATAAATTTATTGATTTAAAAAATATTATGCAATCTTATATTGATTATGGATTAATAAAATATGAAAATAATAATTTATTGAAAACTAATATGGGTAATATGTTTAATGAATTATGTATTAATTTTGAAGGTAATTTAAATAATCAAGATATTATTTTATTATTGAATAGTTATTTATTTAATATTACAGAATTATCAATTGATTTTATTAGTATTATTAAAAATATTAATTTATTAAGTAATTGTTATAAAGATTTTATTGATATTAATAATAAAACAAGTTCTGATATATTATTTATTTATAATATTGTTAATAAATTTAATAATATAATTTATAAACATTATAATAATAACAATAATTATTTATTTGAAGGTTTATTTATTAAAGAATTTAATAAAATAATAAATGATATTAAAGATAAAGATTTTTTGAATAATATTGTTAATAATATTGATGAATTTATTACTAATAATAGATTTATTAAAAATATTATTAAACAATATGGAGAAGAATTTAATAAATTTTATGTTGAATATATTAAATTAAAAAATAAAATTTCTATTTCTTTAATTAAATCATTTCATTATTTAAATATTAATAATAAAAATATTATTGATAATTTATTTAATACTATACCTAATGATAATGTTAAAAAAACATTTATTGATTTTTATAATAAAATTAATTTTAATATTAATGATTTAAAAATAAATCATTTAAAATTTAATAATATTAATAGATTAAATGATTATGATAAATTAAATTATTTGTTAATTTTATCTTATTATAATAATATCTTTATTCAAATTCCTAAAGAAATTATTATTGATATACCTAATTTTGGTAAAGTTATTAATAGTAATTATTTATATATGAATTTATTAACTTTAAAAGTTTTACCTATAGATATGATTGATATAAAACTTGATGGAGGATCACATTATAAATATATTAAATCAAATTGTAAGCTTGATTATTATATATTATCATTTTCATATAATACTAAATTAATGTTTATTCATAATATTCCAAATAATTTAATAAAATATTTAACAAATTATTCTAAAAATATTATTAATAATTTAAATTCTAATATTGTTATTATTAATAGAACGATCAATCATGTTAAACAAATTATTAATTAATTTTTTTATTAATTTTTTTAATTATTTATTTAAATAAATAATATTATTTTATTATAAAAAATATTTAATTTAATTATTAACATTATTATAACTTTCATCATAAAATTGTGTTATTTCTTCTTCAGTTGCTTTATCAATTAATTTACCAATAACATAAATAGTATCATCTTTATTAGTAATTTTAAAAACTAAAATTTCAACTTTATAAAAATCACCTTGTTCAATAACTTTATCATTATATTTATATAATCTAGTTTCAGATTCAATACTAAATAATTCATTATCAAAATTTTCACCATTAATAATTATTTTCATTGGTCCATTATCTAATGTTAATAATGATGCTTGGTTCATTCTTACCTTACCTAATATAATTTTATTAATAGCTGGTTTAATTATTTGACAATTAAAATTAACTTTATAGTAAACATTACAATCTTTATCTTCCATTTTAATATCACCTAAATTTAAAACTTTATTAATTTTATAAATTTTTTGAATAAATCCTTCATTATTATAACATTTACCAATTAATCTTTTTTCTAAATTAGTTTTAATATTATTATATAAATTATTATTTAATTGATCAGGTGATACAACAACTTCAGCAGTTAAATCAGTTTTAAATGTTAAAGTTAAATTATCCATTTTATTATATAATTATAATATTATATATTAATAATTCATTTTTTAAAGTTTTAATTTATTAAAAATTGATTTTTTATTATTAATATATTATAATATATTAATATATTAATTTTTTATTTTATTAATAATGAATAAAAATAGTAACTATAAATTAGATTGTAATAATAAAAATTTAGATTATATTTTTAAAAAAATAAATATAAAAAATATTGTTATGGATTATATTTTTTCTATGTTAGATTTTAAATATATTAAGGAAAAATATTTAACACAACAAACTATTAATAATATAGATAATATAAATTTTGTTGTTGAACCTATTATTAAAGGTATTAGATGTTTAGCATTAATATTTAAAAATAAAAATAATTATTATTCTTGTTTAATTGAAAAAAAATATTTATTAAATGATAAAGAACAAATTAATTTATCTGAAATTAAAATATCTAATTTTGATATTAAATTTTCTAATATTAGAATTTATAATGGAACTATTTTAGATGGTGTTTATATACCAAATGATAATAATTTTATTATAAATGATATTTATTATATTGAAGGAGAAAATTTATTAAATACACCTTTAAAAAATAAATTTATTCAATTTAAATCTTATTTAAATAATTTTCAAATGGGTAATTTTAATATTTTTATTAATAATTTTATTTTATTAGAAAATTTTAATAATGAAACTATTAAAGAATTAGAAAAAACATTACAAAATAAAAATAAATCTTATAATATTAATAATTTAATTATTGGATATAAATTTTTATCTTTACGTTCTAATATTATTTTAAATTATTTGGTTAATAATAATAATATTGATGAAATTAAAAAAAATAAATATAATAATAATAATAAAAATATTATTAAAAAAGATAATATTAAAAAAGATAAAGAATATCCTTATAATAATTTTAATAATAAACCAAATGAAGAAGAAGATAATTCATTTTTAAATGAACATTATGAAGAATTAAATAATATTAAATTTGAATATAAAAATCAACCTTTAAAATCTAATATTAATTATATTCCTCAATTAGATTTTATGTATGGTGATAATAGTTTATATTTAAGATGTTTTACAGGTTATAATATTAAAAATAAAAAACCAATATATTTACCTTATAAAATTTGTGAATATGATAGTAATATTTCTGAATTAAAAAATGAAGCTATACTTGATAAAAATAAATTTTATATTTTGAAATGTAAAATAACAAATGATGGTATTATTCCATTTAATATTACTACAGCTGTTGATAGACCAGATGATTTAAATTCATTAATTGAATTATTAGATTTAGAGAAAAATTAGATTTATAAAATATTTTTTTATTAAATATAAATATATAATAATAAAAATAATAATGACAACTGTTATTAAAACTGGTAAACCATTACATAAGGAAAATACGATTGATATTTATAATAGATCTAATAAAATGATTATTAATCATTATTATCCTTATGTTTATAATTATGATTCACAAAGAGATATAGATATTAGAGGAGATAATAAAGAGCATAATGTTTTATTTTATTATTATGAATATAATGATAATACACAAATTAAATATAATTATGATTTAGTTAATAATAATTTTGAATTATATTTTGATAAAATTAATAATAATAATATTAAAATTTCTTTTGTTAATGGTAAAATTATTCTAATTTCTGATAAACAAAATAATACTAATGAAAAACAAATTAAATATAATGATGATATGTTTTGTCAAGCTAAACATACTATTCAATTTGGTAAAGTAAAAAATAATGTTTTTGATATTGTTAATATTGATAGTAATTTATTATTAGATTTAAATGAATTAGAAAAATGTTTAAAAAATGGTAAAATTTCAGATAAATTAACTAATAATGGTTTAGATAATGATTTATTTACTAATATGTATAATACTTATACTACAAATAATAAAGATTTTGATTATGTTAAAGAATATTATGGATATAGTTTTATTTTAAAATCTATTAATTGTCAAAATAAAAATCCATTTATTAATAAAAATATTATGTTTTGTATTAATTTAAATGGAGAAATTTATATAAATTTTTATGAAGAAGAAGAAAATCAAGGTAAAAAAGAAATTAAAATTATTAGTGATATTTTTAATAAAATTCAAACTGATGACAATATATTTAAAGATTATTATATTATTCCATCTTATGAAATTATATATAATAAATATTCTGATTTGAAATATATTAATTATGAATTAAAATCTAATAATCCATAATATTAAATATAATAATATTAAATAATATATTTTTTAAAGAATATATTTTTAATTATATAATATATATAAAAATAATAGATTAATATAAATGGCATCTAATACTACAACAGATCCAATATATAATAATTATATTGAATATATGATTTATAATAATCAATTAGATAGTTATAATACAGATGAATTACGAAATACATATTATAATGGTAAATCAACAAATTCATATAATTATTATGTTTCACAAATCTCACCTAATGATGATACAAAAACTACATTTGGAACGGATAATAATGTTGATACTAAACAACATTATAGAAAAGAAATAAAAGATAATAGAATTAAAATTAATAATTATAATAATTTTAGTCAAGAAAGTCAAAGAAAATTTAAATTACATATTTATTATAAAAAATTAAATGAAATATCAAGTAATATTATGGATTTTGAACTTGATGAAGAATTTTCTTTATCTGTTAAACAATTTAAAAATAAATTAGATAAAACTAAATCTATTATGGTTAATTTTAATCCTATTAAAGTTTATGATGTTGATACTACTGCTAGAGGTATTGATGATGAAAATACAATTTATTATATTACTGAAATTAAATTAGTTCCAATTAATAAGTATATTATTCCAGATAAATTTTTACCTAAAGAAGAATTTAATTTAACAACAACAATTGATAATTATAATTATATTGATAATAATAATACTGTAAATTATAATGGAAATAAATTTAATCAAATATTAATATATTATGATGATAATAAAATTGGTAGTCAATCAGATAAATGTTTATCAATTCAATCTTGTTCATTAAATATTGATACTAATGGTAATATAAGTTTTCAAAATTTAGATTTTATTACATTTAATAAAATTATAAATTTTTATATTGATAAATTTATTATTACTTATTAATATATATTATTTTATTTGTTAAAATGCATAATCCAAATTATTTATATGATAAATATAAAAATAAATTAAACAATGAAAATATTATTGAAAATAGGAATTTAATTAATAAATCTAGTATTATTACAAATAATAATAAATCTTATAATAATTATTATTGGAAAATTTATTATATTGAAATTTATGATTATAGAGATTTAAATAATTGTGTTTGTAATAGTCAAGAAAATGATTTTGAATATAATTATACATTAGATAATAGTAATTCTAAAGTTATTACTGATGATAAAGCATTTTATATTAAATGTGATATTAATTTTGATGAAAATAATGAAGAAAATAATGAAACAAATACAATTAATACATATAATTATATTTCAACTGAAATATTAGCTGATAAATTTATTAAAAATGGTAAAACATATAAAAAAATATCTATTAATTCTGTTTCATCTAATTTAAAATTTTATAATACTGAATCAGTTGAAAATACAAATTCTAATGAATCAAATAATACTAATGATAAACTTATTTATTATTTACCTTATAAATTTATTTTATGTAAATTAAATGAAGATAATGAATATATTCCTGTTGAATTACCTAAATCATTAACCAGTTCTAATAAAGTTAAATCATATATTACATTATTATTAAAAGATGAAAATAATTATTATACAAATTATAAAACATTTAATATTACTTATTCATTTGATAATAATTTAAGTTTTGTAATTGATGATATTGAATATATTAATAAATTATTATTTGAATATTTTAATGGTTCAACAACCATTGCAAGAAAAATATATATTCAAACTATTATGGATAATAATGATGAAGATAAAAGTAAAGAATTATATTTATTTAAAGAATATAAAACATTATCAAAATTTTTAAATGATTTTAATAAATATAATTATACAATGATATTAACAACAGATTTAATTTATCAATAAATTTTTTATTTTAAATATTTTATTTAAATAAAATATGTGAATAATTTTTTATAATAATATAAATTAATTATAATATAATATTTCAAAAATATTCTTATGGTTAATTTCTCTGAAATTACATTAAATAATTTTTCTAAATATCATTTTTGTGATATTAAATTACAAAATAATAAATTAATTGGTAATCCTAAACAAAAAGATTTTGAATGTGGTATTCAAATTATGAATGTTATATTTGATACAGGTAATTATGATATTGTTGTTGATATTAATATTATAAATATGAATGTTTATTTAAAAATATTTGAAAAAAAGAACCCTATTAAACAATTTAAATTAGAAAATGGTAATAAAATTTATAGTTTTAATTCACCAAGTAAAGAAAAATATAATATTAAAATTATTTGTCAAAATGTTACTGATATTAATACTTCTTATTTTGAATTAAATAATTTTGATATTCATCATCATATTATGAATGAAACATTACAAACTATTGATATATCTGAATCTTTATTACCACCTATTAAAATTAATCAAAATAAAATTAATAAACCATTAGATAATATTAAAATTAATATGGATAATATTAATAATAAATTATCTTCTTTACAAAACAATTTATTAATTAATAATAATATATTTAATAATAATGAAAATATACAAGAGCAAAAACAAGAACAACAAAAAGAAAAGGAAGATAATAAAAATAATGATAATAATAAAATGTTATCTATTCAATCAAATATTGATAAACAAAGTATAAATACTAAATCAATAAATGAAAAATCAATTCAATCACCTATTATAAATAATAATCAAAATACAATTGCATATAATAGTATTAAATCAGAAATAAAAGAAAATGATATTGATTATGATAATTATATTGATCCAAAAGAAATATTAAGTATTAAAAATTATAATGATAAAACACAATCAATACAATCACAAAATCAATCTGTTATAAATACAACTGTTCCAACTAAAAATATTAAATTTATTAATAATAAAAAAATGAAACAACTTATGTCAAATAGATTACAAAGTAAAATTCAAACTCAACAAGCAATAGACCATCATTATATTATTAATATTAATGATAAAATTATGAATTATTCATCTAAATTCCCTCAAGCTGAAATATATCATTCAACTATTAATAATAATGATAAATATTATATTTTAAAATCTCATTTAGAATTATTAGATAATATTTATAATACAACTTCTTATAATATTGTTTTAATTTCTGAAAATACTTCTTTACCTTCTAATAATTTTAGTTATAATATTTTTAAACAATTTAATAGTTATGATATGATTTTATTATCTGGTATATTTAATTTATTTAATAATAAACCAGTTGTTTTAGTAAGTAAAAATAATTCTATTAAATGTTATCCTGGTGCATATTTAATTAAAAGAAGTCATATACCAATTATATCTAAATTATTACATAATAAATTAAAAGAATTAGAATATAATAATTTAACATTTGATAATTATGATATATTCAGTAATATTATTGTTAATAATAATAATTGTAAATATTATTTATATGATGGATTATTTAAATCATATAATTTAATTGATTATAATAATAATTTTAATCCATTATTATCTATTATTATTTTTGATAATAATGAAGATAAATTAATTAATATGATTAATAAAATATTAAATTTTCCAACTGATATTAAAAATTTTGAATTTGTTATTTTATCTAATAATATTAATTTATTACAAAATGAAATATTAAAGAAAATTAATTATTGTATTGTAAATTATGAATCTAATAATTATATTAAAAATTATAATTTAGGATTAAAATATTGTAATGGTTTATATGTTACATTTTTATATTCATCTTGGAATATTAATAATATTTTTAATTTTAATAAAATTATTAATAAAGATACTCAATTGATTACTTATCCGTTTAAAATTGATAATGAAATTTATAATCCAATTATTAAAAATAATATAATTAATAATATTCAAGTTTTTATTATTAATAGATTTATTAATAATGATATTAATAATATTATTAAATTTAATGAAATGGATGAATATCCATTAAATGAATTATTATTTGAAAATAATTTATTTAATAATATTATTATTGGTGAAGATATTTATGAATGTGATAATATTATTTGTAAAATACATAATCAAAAAGAAACTAAAGAAATTTATAATAATTTAGTTGAAAAAGAAATTAAAGAAAATAAAGATGTTAATATTAATAATATTTCTTTAATTGATAAATCAACAATTAATTATCAAAATGAAATTTCAAATAATTTTATTAATATTAAAGAATTGAAACATCAATTATCAATTGATATAAATAATAAAATTAATAATTATATGGATTTATCTAAAGATACATTAATTTATATATCAAGTCAAAATATTCTTGAAAATGATAGACAATTTAATATTTTATATTCTTTAAGAGAATTTTTAAATATTATTTATGTTGTTGATTCAAATATTAAATCAACTGAAATTGATATTAAATATAATATATTATTTATGTCTAATTATATTTTTAATAAAATTAATAGTAATGTTTTTATTAATAAAATTATTGTTTATTTTACTGATTATAATAAATATCCTATTATTGAAGGTTTAATTAAAGATTATGTTATTTTTGATGTTAATGATACATTATTTTATAATAATTCTAATATTATGAATGAATTAGATAATATTCCTGATAAATTACATTCTTCATTAATTAATTCAAATTTAATATTATATTCTTCTAAATTATTTGAACCATTAATTTATAAATATTGTAAGAATAAAACTTTATTGGTTAATAATGATAATATTAATTATAATGATATTGATTTAAATAATGAAATTATTAATATTGATAATGATAAAGATTATATTAAAATTAAAGAATTAAAGAATGTTAAAAATAATATTATTATTGGTTTTATTGGTTATATTAATCAATTTATAGATTTTAGTTTATTAAATAAAATGTTAGATGATAAAGAATTTAGATATAAAATTAATATTGTTATGATTGGTGGTTATTCTAATGATTGTTATAATTTATATGATAATTTAAAAATTAGTATTAATAATGAAAGTTATAATTTATCATTTAATAATGATTATAATAATATTATGTGGATTCCTAAAAAATCTCCAATTGTTATTAATAAATTTATTGAATTATTTGATATTTGTATTATTCCATTTAAAATTACTCAACCTAAAAATAATTATACTAATCCTATGTTTTTATATAAAGCAATGCAATTAAATAAACCTATTTTATCAACCATTAATTATAATGATGATTATAAATTAAATATTATTAATAAAGATAATTATACAAATATTTTAAATAATGTTATTAAAATTATAAATTGTCAAATTGAAATTGATTATAATGAAAATATTTATAAATCTAATATTAATGATATTTATAATACTATTCAAGACCAATATAATGTTTATGTTAATGATGACCAAATAAATTATTCTTGTGGATTTGTTATTAATGAAGAAAATGATTTAAATGTTTATAATATGAATTATTTAATGAAAATATTTGATAAATTTAAAATTAAATATGATAAATATTATGATTTTGAAAAAGCTAATAATTCATTTATTATTACAAATTTATTTAATATTAATCAAAATTATTTTGATAATGATAAAAATAAAAGTAATAATATTATTATTTATGATTGTTTTGAAAAATATAATGAATTATTAAATAATGAAAATATTTCTGATAATATTTTATATTTATTATTAAAAGCTATTATTATTTTTACTGATAATGAAGAATTTATTTCTTATATGAAATATAATTATCCTAATATTTATAAAAAAATTCAATATATTAATGTTGATTATATTTATGATTATAAAAATGATACTAAAAATATTAGTATTATTATTAATAATAAAAATAATGAAGAAGTTAATAAAATATTAGTTAAATTTAATAAAAAATTATTATTACAAGATGAAAAATATAATGTTAATATTTATTCTAATAATAAATATGAAATTAATAATGAATTTAATTATTTTGATTATAATATTAATGAAATTATTAATATTAAAAATAATAAAGTTATATTAATTGGTGAATATCCAAATGGTAATTTTATTTATGAAACATTAGTTAAATATAATTCAATATTCAAATTTAATTATTTAGATGTATTTAATAATGGAATGGTAAATTATGAAGGATATATGTATAATTTATGTGTTTTAATTAATTTATTAACTGATACAAAAGAAATTGATAAATCATTAATATGTAATAATTATTTTAAAGATATTACTAAAGATTATATTTTAAATAATTTTGATATGTATTGGAAAAATTTAAATATTGCAAGAGGTTATACACAAAATACACAAACTTCTAATATGATTAATAAAGAAATTACACATTTATTATTAACTAAAGAAAATTTTGATACAATTAAAGTATCTAAATTACATGAAACAATTAAATTTAAATTATGTATTTTAACTAATTCTCCATCATTAAGTTATTCATCTTTAATTATTCAGGAAATTATGAAATATATTAATTGTGATGTTTATATTTATAATTCTGATATTATTGATGATTATACTAATTTTATTTATAATAATATATTTGATAAAGATGAATTAATTAAAATTATTAATGATTATGATTTTGTTTTATATTTTAATTTACCTTTTGATGTTGAAAATATTGTTATTAATAGTAAAATACCTTCGGCTTGTTTTAAATTAAATACATTAATAAATTCTAATACTAAAAATTATATTACAAATTCATATTTTATTACCAATTATATTATTAATAATACTTATAATAAAATTATTCCATATAATGTTAATTATAATATTCCAAATATTATACAATTTAATAATAATAATAATAATAATAATATAAATAATGATATTATTAAAGTTGGTTGTTTAGTTAGTTATATACCACAAAATGAAGATAATGTAAAATTATCATATAATAATGGATTAGATATATATTTAAAAACAATGTCAAGAATATCAAAATATTCAAATAAAAATAATTATAATTTAGATGTAAATATTATTGGATATAATTGTTATAATAAAAATGAAGATATAATTAATAATTTATGTAATAAATTATTAATAAAATGTAATTATCATGATAGTCATAATTATAATGAATTATTAAAATTAATTAATGAATTTAATATTTTAATTATTACTGATAAAAATATTGATTTTAATTTTAATCTTTTTACTTGTTTATTATTAAATAAAATTATTATTGTTCCTAATACTCCATTATATATTGAATTTAATAAACAATATTATAATCGAATGAATGAATATAACAAAAATATTATTATTTATAAAAATAATGATATTAATAGTTTGAAAAATGCTATATTAAATGCTATTGATTTATTAAAAGATAATATTGATAAAGAATGCATTGATAATAAAAAATATATTGATAAATATTATAATAATGAATTAATGATTTCTAATTTAATTAATGCAATGTTTAATTTTATGTAATAAAATTTATAAATTATTTATTTAAATAAATAATTTATTTTATTTTTTATTAATTATATTTTATTTACAAATACAATTGAGGAATTGAGGCAAATCCACCTTCAGAAGTTGTAATATCACTAGGTGGAATATAATCAGAACTCAAACTAGGACAAATTTTTCTAAATAATTTAGCAATATAATAACAACAATAATTAGAATTTAAAAAAATAACTAATAAAGCAATAATTACCAAAACAATGATAACAAGCTTTTTATGTTCGATAATCCAATCTTTAATATCTTCAAAAGAACCCATTGTAATTTATATATTAATACAAAATAAAATTTTATATTAATAATAAATTATTATAAAAATTATTCTTAAAAAAATAAATTTAAATATTTAATAAAAGTTGATATAAAAATAATTCTATATTATCTTTATCTTTATCAAGTATTTTTATATCATCAGATAAATTATTTATATAATTTATTATTCCTTCAAAATAATATGAAAAATGTAAAAATATATTTGGTTGTATTTTCCTATAATATACATTTAATGAATAATGAATAATACATAATATTAATATATTTATATCAGTTAATTTATTTTTATTTTTTAATTCAATATAATTTAATAAATTATTAATATTATTTATATTATCAATTTCATTATTATATTCTAAATCTTTAAGTATTTTAATAAAATCTATATTATTTATTATACAATTATAAATATTATTAAGTTGTTGTAATGTTTTATTATTTAATTTATTATATTTGTATAATATAAAAGTATATAATGGAATATTTAATCTATTAGTAAATTTATAATTAATTAAATATCTAAATAATTTATCAATTAATGAATGATTATTTTCTATAGTTGAAAATACATTATAAAATAATTTTCTTGTTTTATTTATTCTTCTTTTTATTGGTATTGTTTCATCTTTTAAATAATATTGTAATATTATTGATGTAAATACATTATATAAATCTATTGATTTAATATGTTTTAAATATTCTAAACAAGTTTTATTTAAATTATTAAATATTATATGATTAGAATAATTAATTTTTTTATTATTATAAGCAATAATATTATTATTCATATATTTTTTCATATTATTTATTATATTATCATTAATATAATAATTTGAAATATATTGATTTTTATAATAACAATAACATTCTCCATAATCTATTATATTTATATTTTGTTCATTATCTATCATAATATTTTCTAATATTAAATCATTATGTAAAATATATTTAGAATGTAAATAATCAATATAATTAATTATTTTATTATAAATTGATAAATCAAAATTATTATATGTTAAATAATATTTTAAATTATTTCCTTCAATATAGTCATAAATAGATATAGAATTTAATGAATTATTAATTATAGATTTATAATTATAACCATAACATTTATAACTTAAATTATTATCAAATAATTCATTTAAATAAGTAAATTCTTTAAAATTTTTATTTCTATTATCTATATTAAAATATTTTATAACATATTTTTTATCATTCATTTTAAATTTTTTAATTATTGATGATTTTCCTTTACCAATTAATTTTTCATTTTTAATTATAAATTTATTATTAAATGGAAATAATGTTAATTGTAAAGACATATCATAATTAATTTATATTTTATATTATTAAATTTTCAATTTTTATTTTTTAGTTTTTATAAAATATGTTTTATTGACTTTAAAAAATAATATTAATATTATATAATTTTTTTAATAATGAAATTGTATTATAAATATAAAACAATTATTGATAATTTTATTTCTAATGATATTGATAACATTAATAATTATAATGTTAAAGACCCTTTAATTAGTGTTATTTTATTATATTCATTAGAAAAAAAATTTAATAATATAAATAATAAAATTATTACTTTATCTTTATTAATTGAATCTGTTATTACTTTAATTAAAGATTATACAATTAATATTTATAATGAATTACAATATATTCAAAAATTAATGAAATATAATCAATTAATTATTAATGTTTATTCTGAAATTGTTAAATTTAATAATGATAATAAATGTCATAATGGTTATTTAATTATTAATAATACATTTGATATATTAAATAATAATTTAACAAAATCTAATATTAATATTATTACTTATTATCAATCTATTTTTGAAATGTCATTTTTATTAATTTGGAATTTAATTGATAATAATATTAATAATATGTTAGATTATAAATTAACTGGTAATTATTTAGGTATTTTATATAAAATTTATATTGATATTGATGAACAAGATAATTTAGATGTAAATTTAAATATGTTTAAATTAAATGATACTAAGGAATTAATGGATTATTATATGAATTATCAAGAACAATTTTTAAATTATATTATGAAAATTAATTTTATTAATAATGAAGAATTAATTGATGATATTTTAAATCATTTAAGTAATAATATTAATTTAATTAGTTAAATATTTTATTTAAATAAAATATATATAATTTTATTAAAATGTCTAATAATCTTATTTTATCAATTAATAATAAAATTAAAGAATTAATTATTAATAAATTAAATGATTATTCAATTAAAAATAATATTAATCAATTAAATAATATTAATTATCAAATATTTATTAATAATATGAATAATAATAATAATTTTATTTATATTGTTTTTAATATAATATTTTATACTTATAATTCTTCTGATAATACTAAAAATAATATTAATTATTTATATTATTTAGGTCAATTTTATATCGATAATAATGAATTAAAAATATATGTAATAAATGATAAAAAAAATATTATTCCAATTAATAATCAAATTAAAAAAATTTCTATTTTAAATGATTATGTTATTACTTTAAATAATAATAATCAATTAACATTTTATAATAATAATTTAAGTCCTCAATTAATATCTTATAATATTTCAAATATTGTTAATATTAGTTCAAATAATAATAATTTATTATATGTATTATATAAAGATAATAATAATTATATAATTAATAGTTATATTATAAATAATAATTCATTACAAATACAAAATGAATTATATAATGTTGAATATAAAATAAATGATATATATTATTTTAATAATGATTTAATATTATTAAAAGAAATTGATGAAATAATAAATGATATATCATTTAAAAAAATATCATTTTCATATAATAATAATGATTTATTATTTATTAATAGTAATCAATTTTATTGTTATAGTAATCAAAATAATTTTTTTATTTCATTTTTATCTAATATTAATAATTATGATATGATATTATCAACAACTAAAACAATTGGTGAAACTATTAATGAAATTTATAATTTTGATATAATGATATTACATTATTTTATTGAAAATAATAATATTATTTATAAAAAAATAAAAATAAATTATAATAATTTAAATTTTATTATTAATACACAAAATAATAGAACAGAAGAAGATATAACATATAATAATTATACTTATGATTTTGATAATAATAATAAATTTTTTAATTATAATATTATAAATTACAATAATGAATTTTATTTATTAAATAATAATTTTAATATTATTAATATTAATAAATTATTTTATGAACAAAAATATAAATTAACTAACTATAAAATTATTAATGAAGATAATCAAATTAAATTTAAAGAAATTATTCAAACTAATAATTATATTATTGATAATAATATTTTTCCTTCATTAGATAATTTAATTGGTATTAATAATTATAATGATAAAATATTATATTGTTATAATGATAGAGTTGAAATATATAATATAATAAATAATCAATTAGTAAAAGAACAAAATAATTTACCAGATGTATTATCAAATATTAAAATAATATCTTCTTTAAATAAATTAACTAAACATAATTTTAGTGATGGTGAATTTAATAATTCAGTTAATGTTTTAATGTTAGGATATGTAGAAGAAAATAATAATGTTTATACTAATAAAATACAAATTTATAATTATAATGAAATTGATAATAATTTTATTTTAAAAAAAACTATTAATTTAGATATTACAGATAAATATATGACAAAAATTATAATTACATATGGAACATTATTAGTTCAAAATGGAAATAATCTTAATTCATATATTATAAATAATATATATATATTATTTAATGATAATACTAATGATAATACAATAAAACATTATATATATAATTATTTAAATAATGATGAATTTTATTATAAAGATGATTTTCCAGAAATATTAAATTCTCAACCAAATATTATATTTTATCAATTTGATGGTTTAGATATAAATAATAAATTATATTTTGCAGAAAATGATACTAATAATTCAATGTTATTATTATATAATGAAAATAATATTATTAATTCATTAATATATTATCTTAAAAAATATATTTATCTTTTTATTGAAAATAATATTCTTTATTTATTAGATATAGAATTCAAATTAAATAAATATAATATATTTAATAATTCAACTTTATTATATAATATTGATTATTTAATTTATCCTAATGATGATGAAATATTAGAATTAAATAATTTAAATATAATTGATAATATAAAAAATAATATTGATACAACTTGTATATTTGGTCATTATTTTATAAATAATTCATTACATATATTAATTTATAAAAAAATAAATAATAATGATATTAAATTAGAATTTGTATATAATAATATATTATGATTAATTAATATATTTAAATATATTAATAATATATAATTTAAAATGTTCAAATGTTAAAAACATATTTATTATATAATAAACAAACCAACAGTGAAGAATATGTAAAAGAAGATAATGTAATACAAAATTTATATGAAGGTAATTATAAATTACCTAATTTATCTGATAGAAAATTAAAAGATTTAAAAATAGATATATCAAAAATTAATAATTATATGCCATTATATGATATATTTACTAGTAATTTATATTTAATTAAAAAAGATGATTTATATAATTCAGTATTTCGTTATAATATGAGATTTCCAACACAAAAGTTATTAAATTTATTAGAAAATAAATATGAAGAAAATAAAGAAATAATTAAATCAACTAAAAATAAAAAAAATATTGATCCAATGATTATAAGATTTAATAAAAAATATAAATTAATGAAAGAATTTTTAAGTAATTTTGATTTAGATGTTTATTTAAATACTTATATTAAAGCATTATATGATAATAAATTATTGGGTAAATCTATTACATTATGTTCAAAACCATATTTTATACCATCATTTACACATATTAGACCATATTATACATTAGATGAAATATTATGTATTGGATTGAATAATAAATTTATTGATGAATCTAAAATTGATAAAGAAAAAGATGATGTTATTATAACAACTAAACAAAAAAATGAAATTTGTGAATTTATACAAAATAATAGTATTAGTTATGAAGAAATTGTGAATCATCATAATTATATTATTAAAAATAATATGATTGGATTAATTCATTTTTATTCTATTCAAGGTTCTTATATTTTTAATGATTATTTAAGAAATAATGATAATAATTATAATTGTAATTTTATTAACAATTTAATCAATTCATTAAATTATTATATTTTTAATTCTCCTCATTTATTACATGATATTTATGTTTATCGTTTTGTTGATAGTAATAGTTTTATTAAAGATTTAAAAATTGGTGATACATATACTGATAAAGGTTTTTTATCAACTTCTAAAAGTAATTTTTATAAAGTTGATATTAATAATAATACTTTTGGTTGGTTTTTAATGAAAATTAAAATACCTAAAAAATTTAATGCATTATGTATTGAAACTATATCTAATTTTCCTAAAGAAGAAGAAATTATTATACCAACTAATACAACATTAAAATTAAAATCTAATAATAAAAATAATACTTATTATCATCCTAATAAAGAAATTCAAAAGAAAATTATTTCTGTTTATGAATTTGAAATTGTTAATCAAGAATTTATTAAATTAAAAACTAATTATAATAATATTATTCCTAATAATTATATTAATATAAAAGATTATAAAAATATTGATACTATTAAAAGTTATTCTAATAGAGATTTAATTATTAATTTTATTGTTAATGAAACTAATGATTTTAATTTATTTAATTTTAATATTGGTAATAAAAAAATAACTTTATGTTGTGAAGAATATAATAGTGTTGATATTTATAAACCTTTTTATGCTGTTCAAACTGATAAAGGATTTAATATTTATACATTTGATACTAAATATAATATGTTATTATTTAATATTGAAATTAATGAGGTTGTTATGTTTATAAATTATAATATTAAATTTCTTGATGAAAAATATGTTAATTATTTTAACTCAAATGATTTTATTGATTTTATTTGTAAATTATCATTAAAATTTAATATTCAAAAAGTTATTTATTATTGTGATTATGTTTATTGTACAAATATTATTAATAAAAATGATATTTCAACTACTTATAATATTGGTTCTTCTTTTAATTATAATATTTATTCTTATTTGAAATATAATAAAAAGAAATTTAATAATATTAAAGGAGATTATAAACCAATACCTGCTTTTAATTATGAAATGTTAGATATATTAGAAAATATTAATCCTTTAGATATATTAACTAAAAAAAATCATAGATTACAAGATAATATAATATATCAAAATTTTATTAAAGTTTATAAAGAACTTTATCCTAATAAATTAAATTGTAAAGATTTTTATATTTGGTTAGTTGAAAATAAATGTGGGTTAATTGATGATTTTATTGAATATTTAGATAAAATTCCTGAATATGAAAATTATAATCCTTTTACTTATGATTATTATATTTTCTTTCCAATGGAATATATGATTGATAATAATATTATTGATAAAAATCCTTATATTAATTTATTTTCTAAAAATGATATTAATAATGAAATTAATAGATTTACAACTAAAAGAATTAGAAGATTTGCAAGAGGTTATAAAAAGAAATATAAAACTAAAAATAAAATGAAAGATGATAAAGTTATTAATATTAATGAAATTTATTAATATCAATAATAGTTATTTATAGTAATAATCTTATTTTTAATAATTTATTTTAATAAATTATTTTAATAATTTATTATTATTATATTACATTATTATATAAATTTTAAAAATGAGTAAGATTATTTTAAATGATGGTTCATATGATAAAATTGATAAAAAAGATTTAAATAATAATTTTCATTCAACATCTTTAACATTATCTCAATTTAAAGAATTTTATGATTATTCTGTTAAAGATTTACCTTTTACTAGAATTGAATTAGATAATTTACCTAAATTACCTTATAAAGAATTAAAGGTTAATGATATTCGTTCAACAAGACATATAGGACAAAGAAAATTATTATTAAGTGAAATTGAATTTATTTCATTGATGTATAAAAAATATGATTTAAAAGATAAAAAGAAAGTTATTTTATTATATGTTGGTTCTGCTCCTGGTTATCATATTCCTATTTTAGTTAAATTATTTCCTAATTTATATTTTCATCTTTATGATCCAGAACCATATGCTATTAAAGAAGAACATAAAAAACATATTAAAATATTTAATGAATATTTTATTAATAAAACAGTTGAAAAATATTATAATAAATCTTTAAAAAAACCTTTATTATTTGTTTCAGATATTAGAGACCCATTTTATGATACTTCTCGAACTGACCAATTACAAAATGATATGAGATTACAACAGGAATGGGTATTAGGTATTAAACCTTTAGGTGCTATGTTTAAATTTAGATTATTATTTAATGATGATATAACTAAATATTTATATGGTGATTCATATTTACCAGTTTGGGGACCATTAGAAACAACTGAAACAAGATTAATTTGTAATAAAGATGATACTAATAATTGGACTAAATTTAAAAATTATTCTAATAAAGACCATGAACAAAGAATGTTTTATTTTAATAATTGTTATAGAATGAATTTGTTTGATCATAATGTTAATAATGTTCCTGGTATATGTCATTGTTTCGATTGTACTAGTGAAGTTGTTATTATGACTTTATATATGCAAGTTATGAAATCAGATGTTAAAATTACTAATAATTTAATTGGTGATATGATGAATGAAAATACTGCTATTTGTAAAAAAACATTATATGATGCTAATCCTAATAGAGAAGAAAGATTAAAAAATATGCAAAATAGAAAAGATAAAGGAGATTTATATAATGATAAAAAAGCATATGAAAAATATAAAAAAGAAAATTAAATATTATTAATTATATAATCAATATCAATATTATTATTATTAAAATCATTAATATTATTATTCATATAATTTTTAAATTTAATTTCATTTTGTTTTTTATTATTTTCATTCATTAATAATTTTAATTCTTCATTTTGTTTATATAATTCTTGTCTAAATTGTAATGTTTTTTTAAATATATTATCTTTTGTTGTTAAATTATTATTATTATAATTATTAATATTATTGTTAACAATTGGATTATCAAATTCGTTTATTCTATTTTTATATGCTTCTTCATAATCTCTTTGTCTAATTAATTCTATATTTTTTATATTAATTTGATTTGACATAATATTTATAATTTTTTTTATATATTTAAATACATAAAATATAAAATTTAATTAATTTTATTATTATAATAATGAATATAATAAATTTATTAAAAATGGATTTAAACAAATTATGTGGAATAAAACCATATCAAGAAAATACAAATATATCATTAATTCATAATTCAAATATATTTGATGATAATGATGATTATTTTAAAGAAATATTAAAATCAATTAATAAAATTCCTTTACCATGTAAAACAAAAAATAATAATGAAAATAATAATAAATTAATTATTCAAAAAAAAGAATATCATATGAAAAGAATAAACGAATATTATAATAAATTAGATGATGAAACAATTAAAAAAATTATTAATATTATTAATAGAAAATCAAATATTTCTTTAAGATTAATAGAATGGTTTATTTTAAAATATTCTAATAAAATAAATTCATTAGATGATAATAATAAAGATGATTTTATACCAATTAATATTTTAAATAGTTATCATATTAAAACTAAATTATATCAAAAAAGATATTTTGATTTATTTCGTCGTCATGATGTATTTATTTATAAATTTAAAAATAGAGATGATTTACAAATGACAACAACAATTTCACAATTAAATTTTTTTCAATGGTTAATTGAAAATAATATTTTTAATTATATTGAAAATCATATTGATGAATTAAGTAAAATTATGGCTGAATATAATGCAAAGGAGGATGATGAAAGAGATAGAAAAAAAAATATTAATAAAAATAATTAATTTTTTATTATTAATATTTTATTATTAATATTTTATTTAAATAAAATATTTAAATAAAAAAATAAAAAATTTTTTAAATGTTAATTATTTTGTTTAATCATCTTCAAGATCTGAATCTTCTTTTTCAGATTTTTTAGATTGTTTTTTAGTAGTTTTTTTAGGTGGTTCTTTCTTTGCCTTACTTTGAGTTTTTGATTTTGGCTTTTCTTCTTCTTCTTCTGATTCATTTTCATCTACTACTGGTGGTTCTTCATTATCATCTGATTCATCATTTTCATTTTCTTCATCATTAGATTTAGTTTTTTTATCATCTTTTTTTACTTTTTCAGTTTTAATTTCATTATCTTCTTTTTCAACTTTTTCATCTTTTTTTACTTTCTTATCAGATTTAATAATTGTTGCAGTTTTTCCTTTATAACAATAAACTTCATTATCATTATCATCATTAATAGAATGAATTTGAATACTTTTAATAAATGTTTTATATCCATAATATTTTGCCATACTATACCAAGAACTAATTTTAATCATCATAGTAATATTATTACCTTTCTTTGTAATTTGATCTAAGAAATCTAAAGTATAAGGTTGATTAATATCAAAATCAACATTTTCATCTTTAGTTAATGATAAATCATTACTTGAAATACTAGTATCTTTATCAAATACTGAAATAGTTTTATTATCACTATCTAATGGTAATTTATATTTGAATAATACATAAGTATTTAATGTATTAGCATCTTTTAATATTTGATTTGCTGTTCTTGTTTCTTCTGGATGATTTTTTTTATAATTTGTTGCACTTTGATTAGTTGGTTTTTTACAAATACCTGCAAATTCTTGTTTTTCATTATATGATGCATTATTTGATTCTTTCTTTCCAAATTTCATTAATTTTTCATCAATTTTACTACATATTTTATAAATATGTTCTATTTTTTCATTCTTTGATTGTTTAAAATTTGAAATATTCATTTTAAAAACCATTCGTTGTGCATTATATTCACCAGTCATAAATTTATTATAACTAGGAACACAATTATTTGGTAATATTAAATTATCAATAATAAGACAAAATGGTCTTATAACACCTTCAGGATTTTTTTCATTTCCTGGATATCTATAATTAACTGCAGCATAACCTTTTAATCCATCAAATTTTTCAATAATTAAATTATTATCAATATCTTCTTCAGTTAAATAATCAATATCAATAGCATAAATTGGCATTCTTTTATATTTTTAACCTTTTAACAAAATATATTATATATAAAATTTAATATTATTATTTTCAATTTTTTATATTTTCAATTTTTTATTTATTTAAATAAATAAAAATAAACTATTTAATCATCATCAGGCATAAAATCATATTCATTATCAAAATCATTTTCAATAATATCATCAATTGCATTATTTTCTTCTTCTTCTTCATTAATAACTAAATCATTTTCTGCATTAATAATCATTTCATCATTCATTATTACCTTATTAAAACCTGTTCCTGCATTAATATTTTGTCCTGTCATTACTCTACCAGATATACCTTGTATATTATCTGATTTTTCAAATAATGAAGCATTTACTAATGTATTAACTGGTTCTTCAAAACTAATAATATTGCATAATGTAGCATCTGATTTAGTGATACCATTTCTATCAATTGAAATAGGATAACCTTTATAAGTCATAAAATCAATTAATACAGCAATATGATTATAATTAATTTCATTTTGTGTTAATCTTGTAAATTCATCAATTAATGCATATCTTAAAGCTTCAATACCATATAATTTATAAATTAAATTCATATCATTAATTAATGTTCTTTCAGCATCAACACCTTTAATTAATCTAATATCATCAATATTAATACCATCAGTAGTAATAACTTCTTCATTAATTTGTTTAATATCTTTACCATCAAATTCATATCTATAATTTTTATTATCTTCTTCCATTTCAGAATTAATTGAACTATCTAAAATATTTTCAATTCCATTAATTTTAATTGTATCAATAATATTATCAATAAATAATTGAATGATATTCATATTATAATCACTCATACTAAATCTAATATGAATCATTGGAACATCAATATAATCTTCACTACATTTACATTCACATTCATTAATAATATTATAAATTCTTTTATTTTCTTTATTTTCTTTAATATTTAATTTATTGTCAAATACATTAATAAATTGAGCTAAAATATCTAATAATTTAATATTTCTCATATATAATAAATCTTTATTTAATTTAATTCTAACTAACCAATTACATTTACTATTAACTTTATTAAATGTATTAACAATATTATCTTCTTTTTCAAATTGTTTATTTGGGTCATAATAAACATTAATTTCATTTCTTATTTCAATTAATTTAGTTTGATTAATAATAGATTTAATATTTTTAACATATTTAATATCATTAGAATATTCTGGTTTAAATTTAATTGACATACTAGGTGCTTTACCTTTTTTAGTCATACTAATTAATTCTGATAATCTACTAAATCCTGCATTAGCTGCAGTTTTAGAAACAATACCTACTTTGTGATGTGCTCTCAAATTAGTTTGTGTAATATTTTCACAAATACTACCACCAGCTAAAATACCAACACTTTCACCAGGTTCAATTAAATTATATAAACTATCATTAATAATTTCATCAAAAATTTCATCTAATGTTTCTTTATCAACTTTATATTTTTCAATAATTTCTTTTGGATTAAATATATCATATAATGAAGCAATAGTTGATAATTTACATAATTTATTACTTTCATATTTTTCTTTTAATAATTTATCTTTTGTTCCATTTAATATAACATTATATTTTTTATTAAAATCTTTAATCTTATTTAAAATATATTCAACATCGATATCACTTTTTGAATTATTTTTCTTATTCATCATACTTCTAATTTTTTCATAATTAATACCAATCATAAATTTATAATATGCATTAATATCAATTATTTTAGTATATATTTTAATTTGATTTTCTAATAAGATTTTTCTATATTTAATAATTTTATTATAATATTTATCCATCATTTTATCATTTTTAACATAATAAAATTCTTTTATTTCATCATAATTTTTACCTAAATATCTTATTTTATATGAATATTGTTTAACACTTGATAAACCATTATCAGAATAATTAAATTGAACAATATTATTTGCTGCATTTCTAACAGTTAAATCATTACATACTTTAATATCTTCTAATAATTTTGTAATTTTCTTTTCAAAATATCCTGATTCTGCTGTTTTTGTTTGGACAATGATTAAGGCTTCTCTTGATACAATTGCATCAAATATAAAATTAGGATATTCCATACCTTGTAAAAATCCTGTTTTAGTAAATCCTCTTTCATCAGGTCCATCTATATCTCTATTAAAATATGGTAATGTTCTTCTCATATCTTTTTTAACAAATCTTGATTTTGTATTACTTTGTGTACCTTGTCCATATAATGCACAAGCTTTACAAATAGCAGTTGGATCAATTTTAGATGATGATTTAGATTCCATATAAACATGTAAAGCATTACCTTTCCTAAAATTCTTAATAATTAAAGCACCAATATTATCTCTTAAATTACCCATCATATTCATAATAAGAGTTTCAGTAATTTCTGGTTTAGTCATTGTTGGATCATTTTCAGCTTCAGATAATTCAACATTAACCTTTAATAAAGTTGTTTTAATCATTTCTTGAGTTTTATTAGTTAAATCATCATTATAAATAATATCATCTAATGATGATGTAAAACCTCTTAATTCTAAATATTTATTACCTAATTTTTCAATATTATCGAAAAATTTTCTTGCTTCTTCATCATCATATAAATCTAATATTAATCTAATTAATGATTTATTAGAACCACCACCTAACCATTCTTTAGTTAATGAACCTTCTAATAATTCACCATTAACAATTTTAATATTATCACTAATATTTATTTTTTTAGGAATAATAAAACTTATAACTTCTTTACCTGAATATAATTTATTTGTTATATTTTCATATTCTTTAATTTTATCTATAGGAGGTAATATATAACTTAATAAATTCATTACTTGACATCTATTAAATTTATAATCTGTAATTGATAATAAATAAGGACCTGTAATACCATCTAATTTACATCCTACAACAGTTCTAGAATTAGATGCTTTAATTAATAAGTTTTGCACTTTAATTAATTGTTCTAATTCAATTCTTGATAATGTTGTTCTTGGAATAAAAATATTCATTTCATCACCATCATAATCTGCATTATATGGATCTGTTACACCTTCATTTAATCGTAATGATGCATATGCAGGATTATTTATAACTTTAACTTTATGAGCCATCATAGAATATTTATGTAATGATGGTTGACGATTAAATAATACAATATCACCATCAATTAAATGTCTTTCTACAATATCTCCCAATTCTAATTCAATATTATTTTTAATAAATTCTAAATCAATTGTTTTATTATAATTAAATCTTTTTGGTTTAATATAATTAGCTCCTGGATAATTATTTTTTCCATTCTTAATATATTCTCGTAATTTATTAATATTATATGGTGTTGTATATTCTGCAACTGTTAATGTTTTAGCTATATGAATTGGAACACCAACTTCACTAACTGAAATACTTGCATCACCTGTTAAAACACTACGACCACAATAATTAACTCTTTTAGCCATTAAATTACCTTGAATTCTTCCTTCTTTGCCTTTAATTCTATCAACTAAAGATTTTGTCGGTTGTTTTTTAATTTCATTAACTGGAGCGTATTGACTTGAATTATCAATATAAGAAGCTAAAGCAGATTGTAATAATTGAATATTAAATTTAGTATTAATAATATCATTTTTATCATTATGAATAGATTTATTTAATTCAAAATTATATTTAAATATAGAACTTAATTGTTTTGTTAAATCATCATCTCGAGTTGAATCCTCCATTCTAATACTTGGTCTAATAGCAACAGGTGGAACAGAAAATATTTTATACATTAAATCCTCAGGTCTATTAATTTCAATATTAAAACCTAATAATCTGGCATCTTCATCACTAATATTTTTTAAAATTTTATGTGTTGATAATTGATCTAATTCTAATTTATTTTTTGTATTACCTATTTTCTTTTCTGCAATAAATTCCATTATCAATTCTGATTTATTAATATGAGTTGTAAATTTATATAATGGTGCATTACATCTACTACATAAATTTATTTTACTACAAAATGACTTTGCTATTTCATATTTTTTTTCATTACTAACTCCTTCTTGTCTTTTCTTTAATTCTCTAATTTGTTGTTCATTACCTCGTAATTTTGAACATCTATGACATACACAATTTAATATATCTTTAATAATTGGAAAAAATTCTATATGAAACATAGGTGCTTCTAATCTTATATGGCCTGTATGACCAGGACAATATAAACTATTAAAATTACAAGTTGAACACATCAAATTATTATTTGTTGTTCCCATCTTTAAATCTATTAAACCATTCTCTTTTGGTGATTTATTATCATATATATCTGGACTTTCTATTCCTGCACCATTATGATTAAAAACAGAATTATTTAATGCATGTTTATTACCATAAATGTAAAATTTAAATTCATTAATGGATTTTACTGGTTCTATATATGACATAATTATTATTTTGAATTATATTTTATATTTCTTTATATATAATATATCAATTTTTTTATAAATTTAAATTTATAAATATATTATATCATATCAAATTTTAATTCTTCTAATCTTTTAGTTTCATAATCTGGTTCTAAGAAACTCATTTCATCATAATTATTATTTGGTGTTACATTATTATAATTATCATCTTTTTCATATTTTTTTTCTTTTTTTATATTACTAAATCTAACCTTTTTATTCGAATATAATTTACTATATAAAATATATAATATTAATAAAACTACTAATATTGATAAAATTATTATAATTATATTCATATTATTTTATATAATTAAAATTACAATTATATTATAATATATTATAAAAAAATATAATGTTTATTCAATTATTTATAAAAATATTTTTATATATTCAAACATTTTTTTATTTTATTTATCATAAAATTTTTATATTTGATAATATAATTATATTAGATAAAACTAATAATTACATTTATAATTATAAATTTTTATTTATGTTATATTATCATTTTGGTTGGTTTTATGATATAAATAAAAATAATAATCATAAATGGATTTGTTATTTAAATATTAATGAAAAAATTTATTGTTATGAAATTAATAATTATTGTATTAATTTATTTAAATATTTATTAGAATTATATAATTCTGATAAAAATAATAATAATAATAATGTTAATAATTTTATGTTATTTAAAATAAATGATAATGTTATTAATATTTCTAAATATATGAAAAATATTGAAGTATTTAAAATAATTGATTATGAAAAGTTAATTAATAATATTAAAGAAAAAGATGAAAATATTAAAATTAATTATTTGTCAGTTAATAATATGATTTCTAAAGAAGTTAATTATATTGATATTAAAAATAATATTATTAATGAATTATAAAAAAATGATTTTTTATTTATTATTTTATTATTATAATAATAAATGTCTAAACAATATATTAAATTTTATTCTAACGCTAAAGAACCTTATAATAAATTATCCAATTTTCATTATATTAAAGAAGGTATTTTATATAATGGTTTAAGATATCCAAGTGTTGAACATGCTTATCAAGCATCTAAATTTAATAATGAAAAAGATAAATTAGATTTTACAATGGATGGAAAATATGGTAATGTTGATGGATTTAATTTATTATATAATAAAGATGAAGTTGAAAATAAAAAAATTTATTGGATGAGAAAAGGTAATATTGGTATATTGGCTAAAATGGCTTGGCAAAAATATCCAAAAGACCATTATACATATAAAGAATTAGATGATAATGAATGGTTAAAAATATTAAGAGAAAAATATAAAATTAAAAAATATAAAGATTTATTATTATCAACTAATGATGCTATTATTTATGAATTTAAAAGAGGTAAAGATAAAAAATATTCTGCACATATTAATGATAAAGGTGAATTAGAAGGTTCTAATAAATTAGGTGATTGGTTAATGCAAATTAGAGATGAATTAAAAAATTAAATATTTTTTTTAAAAAATGAAATTTAATTATTATTTTATTTATACATAATATTTAAATATTATATAATGGAAGATAATGAAGAAGATAATATAAATTATAATACAAATAAATTAAAAAATTTATATATTGATGATAGTGATGAAGAAGATGAACCAGAATATGTTAATACATTTGAATATATACAAACAATAAGAGTATTATCAAATCATAATAGATTTTTAACATTTAAGATAATAAATGAAATAGATTATAAATTATTCATTAAATATTTTTATAAAGAAGAATATGATGAAGAAGAATTATTTGATAAATATTTAAATGTTAATGATATATTAAGCAAAAAATTACAAAAAAATATTATTTCAGAAATAAATGCATTTTTAGATTATAAAGATAAAATACATTTAATTTTATTACCTGAATTTATATTTAAAAAATATAATTCTCCTTTTGAAAAAGATAAAAGATTAAAAAAATTAAATAATATGTTTAAATCTGAATTTACTAAAGATGATTTTTATTATATCGATAAATTAGTATTAAAAAGAGTTATATTTAATTTATATATGTATAAATTTAATTTAATAAAATATAAAAATAATAAACTATTTGTAATACCAAAAATATAATAAAATAATATATATTTTTTTATAATTTAATTATATAATTAATGAATAATATACAAATTATAGAAGATAATAAAGAAGAAAAAGAAAATATTATAGAAGATAATAATGATGATTTTGATATAAATATTTTTAAAGAAGTTATTAGAAAACAAAATTTAACATTATTATCACTTAATATTAAAGAATTACAATCTATATTAAATATGTATTTAGATTCATTAGAAAAAGTAAATAATAATGAAGAATATTTAATAAATTTATTCAAATTATAATTTAATTATTTATATAAGTTAAATTTTATTAATAATAAATAATTTTATTAATTATTAATATAAAGTATTTAAAAAAGTTTATAGTTTTATTATGGATTTTTTAAGTTTAAGTTTTAATATTATTACTATTATTATTACAATAATTGTTTTAATTGTTGCAATTGTTTATATTTCTAAACATGGTAAATCAATCACAAAATTAGAAGAAGATGTATCAACTAATAAAAAGAATATTTCTGCTATTCCTACTTATACATTACAAAAATTAATTAATGAATTATCTGAAGATGATATTGCATCTATTTTAAATAATGTAAATAGTGAAACTATTAATAAAGGAATTGATAAATTAACTAAAGAAGAATTTTTAAAATTTAAAGAAAATATTGATAAAATTAATGAACATATGGATAAAACTTATGAAAATCATATTAAAGATGATAAAAAAGATGATAAAAAAGATGATAAAAAAGATGATAAAAAAGATGATAAAAAAGATGATAAAACAAATCCTAATAATGAAGAAGAAAAAACAACTCCACAACCTAGTGAAGAAGAACCTAAAAAAGAAAACACTACTGAACAATTTACATTAATGTATCCTGCTAATTCTATGTATATTCAAAAAGTTAATTATTTAATTTAATATAATTAATATTATATAATATATTATTTTTAAATATAATATATATAAAAATGATTAATTTACAAGATTTAATTCTAATTATTGTTATTGTTATTATTATATTATTTTTATATTATTATATTTTTAATATTGAAAATTTAGAAGAAAATAATATTACATATCCAAGTTCAATTAATGAAAATAATAATATAAATAAAAATAATAATAAAATATTTAATGATTTAAAAGATAATAATTATACAGCAATTTATATTAAAATTATTAAAAAAAATAAAGTTTATCCATCTGAAAAATTATTTCCTTATGAATTAATTAATTTTATTATTTGTAAATCTAATATTGAAAATGATATAAATTTAGTAAATGATATTTTAAATAGATATAATATTATTGAATATAATAAATCTAATAATAATGATATTGAATGTTATATTACAATACTTAATGAAGATATTACAAAATATGTAAATAATAATTTTATTTCTTTATATAATTTAAATATTATTAATAATAATGATTTATTAAATACATTACATGATGATAATAAATTATTAAATGATGACAATGTTGTATTACCTAAAACAATATATAATATTAAACAAAATGATATTTTATATTTAGATAAAAATAAAATGTTTATTAATCCAGAATTTATATTAAATGAAAATAATTATAAATCTATTAAAATTAATATTAATTATAGAGATAAAAAAGTTAATAAATCAACATCTATTTTATTTAGAAAACAAAATAAAAATTTTGATGAATATATTTTAAATTATATTGTTAAAAATATTATTACACATAATAATAATTTTAATAATTTATCTATTACTATTAATATGAATGATTTTACTGATTCATTTTATAAATTATCTAATAAAGATATGAATAATTTTCTTAATAATAAAAAAATTATTGATTTAAATAATTATGAAAAATATAATGATATTGTTAAAACAAATTATGGATTTAGTTATGAATATAATAATATTCCTATTAAATGTATTAATTTTATTATTCCTAAAAATATTACTAGTATATCTTTATATGTTAATATTCCTTATTGTGATTCATTATTATTATCAAAAAATATTAAATCAAATAATTTAAATGATATTATTAATAAAATGTTAATTGATAAAATAACTAATAATTTACCTTTTGATATATATAGAATTTCATTTTATACTGATAATAATATTAATAATGTTAATGAAGATGAAATAAATAAATATTATAATATTAATAATATTAAACTTGATATTAATAATAAAGATAATAATAAAGATAATAATAAAGATAATAATAAAATACAAAATAATAAATCAAAAATAAATATACATTTTTTAAATTACTTATTATTATAAATAATAAATAATAAATTTAAAATTATTATTTTATTAATATATTTTTCTATAACAAACAAAAACAACTTTTGTTTTCATATTATCAATAATTCTATTATTTTTAATATCCAATATTTTATATTCTTCATAATATTTATTTTTTTCTGTAAAATAAATTATTCTCTTCTTATCTCCATCTATTCTAATTATATTATTTTTATTATAATCTATTTTATAATAAACAAAATGAGAATCAAATTTTTCATTAGAATTACAAATAATAAATGAATGTAAATAATAATTTATATCTTGTATTTTAATATAATAAGGATAAATTATATTAATATTATAATAATTATTAATTATATTAAATATTTTTTTTATTGTCTTATAAGTAATATTTATTTTTGATTTTTTCATAATATTAAAAATATTATTACTCATTAATAATTCATGAGAATCATATAATGGGCAATGAATTAATAAATTATCAGGTAAATTAATAAATTTATCTACTATAAAATCTGTAAATAATAATTGTTGATTATTTTTTATTTGTTGTAATGATTTTATTAATTCATTTTCAAAATAATTAATATCATTTTTAATATGTTCTATTGAATGCCAATCAATATTATTAGTTAAAAATTTTATAATAATAGAATTAATTGATAAATAAGATAAATTATTTGTTAAATCATAAATATAACCACATAAATTATTAACTTTATTATCTAATTTAAAAAAACATTTTTCACTAAAATAATTATTTTCTAATTTTAATATATCATTAATTACGATTGAAGGATATACTTTAATACCAGGAATACATAATAAATATTTATTATTATATTTATCATTTAAATAATCTCTAACATCTGATATTATATTATTATAAATATTATTATTTATTATATTATCTTTTATATTTTTTATTATAATATCAGATAATTTACCTCCATATTTAATATATTTATCTGTATTAATTATATCACTATCAATATTATTATATTCTAATTTATTAAGTCTTTCAGATGGTGTAAGATTTATTAATTTAGAATTATTATTTAATTTAATTATTTTATTAATATAATTTCCATTATTTAAAAAAAAATATAATGCGGATTTAAAATAACATTGATAAGTATTAAATAAATAATTATCATTATATATACTATAATATTTTTTAATTCTTATTGGTGTTATTTTTTTTATAATATTTATTAATTTATTTGTATTATCATCTTCATCAAATTTATTATTACAATCAATATATTCTAAATAACAATGAAATAATGAATTTTCATTATATTTTTTATCTAATAAATTTTTATGAATTAAATTATTTTCATCAATTATTGAATCAATAATTAATAATTGTTTTTTTATATTTATATCCTTTATATCATTAATAAAACAAAATATATCATTACAATTAATTTTTAATTCTAAATATTTATGTATAATATTATCATATTTATTAGATAAATAAAATTTATTTTTATCAATTATTTTTTGTATTTGATTTATTTTATTTTTATTATTTTCTAAATTATTTAATAAAATATTTTCTAAATCAATTTCTAATTGCTTATTTAATTCTATATTTAATTTATTTTTTAAACCATTTTCTTTTATTATATCTTGTATTTGATTTTCCATATTTAATATAATATATAATAATTTAATATTATTATATTTTATTAATATTTTAATATATTAATATATAAAAATGAATATTGTTAAACATTATAAACAATGGTCTACCTATACTGATCCAATTACATTAATTCAATCAGTTAAAAAATATTATTGTTTAAATAATGAAAATTGTTGTTTAATTATTATTGATAATAAAGAATTTCATATAATTGGTAATTTATTAATTAATAAAATTATGAAATATATTGTTAAAAAATTAAGAAGTATAATGTTTGATTATAATTATTTTTATACAAGAAATATACCAATTTATATTTTTCTTTTACAAAATGATATTTTATTTAATTTTCTATTAAATGAAACAAATTATAATTTTGATTTATTATTAAATAAAATTGAAATTATAAATACAGAACGACAAGATAATTTATTTGAATCAACAAATGATAATATTTTATCTTTTGTATATAATAAATATAGTTATATTCCTTTAAATGAATTAAATAAAAAAATAGAATTATTAAAAAATAATCAATTTAAAAATAAATTTATTAATATTTCAATAAATAAAAATATTAAATTAAAAAAATATTGTCAAATTAATAATATTAATAAATTTATTCAATATAATTATCATTTTTATAATAAATATTATTTAGATAATGATTATTATTTAAAATTATTATTTTATTATTATGATTTATTAAATAACAATAAATTTGATGATATTAAATTATTTAATTATTTAGATGTATTTTTATTTACAATTGCTTTATTAAATATTAAAAGTAATGATAAATTAAATAATTATATTATTAAATTTTGTAATAAATTAATGATACCTAATAATAATTATTCAATACCATTACATTTTACTTATTATTTATTAAATTATTATTGTAATAAAAACAATTTGAAAATAAAATATAATAATTTCAATATTATTAATATTAATGATATTAATGAAAAAAATAATATTTATGAATTAAATAATTTATTTATTTCTAATATTACAAGATCGATAAAATGTATTCGTTATTTTAAAGAGTATAATGATAAAATAAATTATATTGCTAATTATCAAATATTTTTTGATTATATTAAATTTAATAATAAAGATTTATGTAATATTAATAAAAAATTTAATAAATATTTTAAAGATGAATATTATTATGTAGCAAATAATTTATTATATTTTAAAGAAACTTTTAAAGATATGTTAAAAAGTTATATTAAAAATAAAAAATTAGGTCGTTTAATTATTAATAAATACCAATTTGATATTTTAAATAATTTATTTAATAATATTAATAAAATTAAATATCCTAATGAATTATTAAATTTATTTGATTTATGTTTTTCTACTTATAAAAATACTAATTATGATTATACATATGTTGGTTTAAAATTATTTTTACAAAAAAAATATAATATTAATATTAATAATGATTATTTAACAAATCATATTACAATTTTTAGTAAACAACCTAATAATATATTAAAATCTTTAGAAATATTTATTAGTTCTAATCTTATTAAATTTAATGGTAATAGTTATAATATTGATAATTTAAAAGATATATTAAAAACACAAGATTGTATATTTAATATAAGTTTATATACAATTAATAATAAAAAATCTACGGGACATTCTGCTAAATTATATTTTGATCATAAATATAAAGAAATATATCTTATTATTCCCGAAGGTAATAATAAAAATATATATGATTTTATTTATGAAAATCTTAATATTGCATTTAAAGAATTAAATTTTACTTTTATTAATGATAAATATAAGTTTGATGGATTTCAAGAAATATATAATGTTGGTTATAATTATGAAGAAATTATTGGTTATTGTGTTTCAATATCTTTATTCTTATGTCATATGTATTATTTATTAAAAGATGAATTACATAAATATTATAATTCAAACGAAATACATTTTATTTTACATAAAATATTATATGATAAAATAACTCATTTAACCCATCTTTCTGGAACAAATAAAAATATGTATATGAAATTTTTTAATAATTATAATTCTTTATTAGGTAATTATAATATTAATAACAATAATGAAGTATCATTTTATACAGCTGTTAATAATAATTTATTTGATTTTAATAATTTTAATGAAAATTATAAAAATATTTGTAAAAAATTAAATAATTAAAAATAATTAAAAAATGAAATTTAATTTAATAATATATTTAAATATATTATTTTAATAATTAAAATATGAAAAGCAATTCAATTGTTGATAATATTATTTTTGATAATATCCCAGATATAACATCTTATACAGATGATATTAATCAATATGATGATAATATTAATGATTATAATATTAATAAATCTAAAATATGTGATTATTGGAAATCTATTCCTCAATTTGAACAAAAAAGTGAAGAATGGTTAAATCAAAGAAAAGGATATATAGGAGGTAGTGAAGCAGGTGCATTTTTAGGTCATAATCATTATGAACCACAATATAAAGCAATAGAAAAGAAATTAATAAATATACCAATTATTAATAAAATTCATACTTATCATGGTAATAAATATGAAGATATTGCACAATCAATTTATGAATATTGTCGTAATGTTAGAGTTGATAATTATGGTTTTTTACCTTATATTTCATTTGATAAAGATTTTAATCCAATTAATAATAAAGATATTATTAATAATAAAATATTGTATAATTTAGGTGCATCACCAGATGGTATAACATCTAATTATAAATATGATAGAATACATAAAACTAAAGAAAATGGTATTATGTTAGAAATTAAATGTCCTCCTAATAGAAAAATTAATATGGATAAAAATGCTACAATAAAAGATATTGTTCCAATATATTATTATTATCAAGTTCAACAACAATTAAATGTTTGTAATTTAGATGAATGTGATTTTTTCCAAATTAAAATTATTGAATATAATAATACAGCAAAATATAAAGCAAGAGAATTATTTAATGAAGATACTAATCCAAATTGTCCATTTAAAACTAAAGATAATAAATTCAAAGGTGCAGTAATTCAAATATTACCAGAAAGTTTTAAAGGTAAACCAGTTAATAGTGAAAAATTTAATACACCAGAATTAAAATCATTACAACAACAAGTTTATGATCAAGCAAAATTTATTATTCCACCTAGATTAGATATGACACCACAACAAATTAAACAATGGATTATTGATGTCAGAACACAACATATACCAAATAATATAACAGAATTTGAAAAACAACAATATTATACTATTAAAAAAGGTTATTTATTTCATAAAGTATTTTATTGGAAATTAGATCATGGAAGATGTACAAGAATTAAAAGAAATAATATAGAATTTAATGATAATTTAAAAATATATAATCAAATGTGGGAATATGTTAAATTTTTAAGAAATCCAAATAATATTAAACAACATAATACATATATTAATATTTGTAATCATATTAATCAATGTATAGAACAATATAATAAATATCATTATGATTATAGAGATAAAAATAATTATTTAGAAAAACAAAATAAATTAATAATGGATATATTAAATAAAATGTTTAATAATAATTATGATAATAAAATTGTTCAAAATTCTATTAATGAATTTAAAAAATATTTTGATGATTTAACAATTTATAAACCTGAATATAAAATTAAATATAATAAAGATAATGAATCAGATTCAGATGATGAAATTATTATAATTAGAAAACATTAAATTTATTTAATTTAATTATTTAAATAATTAAATAAAAATATTTTTTTTAATTTATTTTTTACTTCTTTTATTAGTTTTATTAGTTTTATTTGTTTTTTTATTTTCATTTTTAATTTCTTCTTTTTCATTATAAAAATTAATTAATTCTTTTCTTAATTCTTCTAATTCATTTATCCAAATATCTTCAATTGGAGTTTCCATATAAATTCTTCTTTTATCTTCTTTATCTTTACATTCATCACATAATTTATCAAATTTTTCTTTACTTAATTGTGATACCTTAAAATCTAAATATGAATATGATTTTTTACTTTCATCATCTTTATAATTTGAACTTAATTTTTTAAATTTATATTTAATAAATTGTTGTATAATTTCTTCATGTGTTTTATGATGAATTACAATTGTTCCTTCCATATATAATTTCATAAATCTTATTTTCTCTTTTAATATATCTATTTCATTATTTAATATTTTTAAATATTCTTCTTTTCTTCTTACATATGCATCATATCGAATATTATAAAATTCAATTATTATATCATTTGCAGAATCAAATTTATTAAATTTAGTTTTACCATCTTCTACTTCATGTAAATACATATTTAAAGTATGAATTGTATTAACTAAATGTAAATCTTCATATATTTTTTCTTCATCTCTACAATAATCAATAAATTTACTTTTAATAAAATCAACTTCAATATTAATATTATTAGTTCCTGCTAAATTAATATAACTTGATATAAATGGTTCATTAAGATAAGAAGGAACTTTAATTTTTAATTTCTTTTTATCATCTTTATCTTTTTCTTTTATTTTTTTATCTTTTCCTATATCTTCTAATGCACTATAATAACCATTTTTAGGATCAGTTAATGATGTAGTCCAACAACCAATAGGTAAAGCTGTAATTCTAATACTAGATGAATTTTTAATATATTCAAATTTACCTTTAGTAATAAAATGATATTTAGATTTTTCCATTGGTGTTATTGTCCCATTAAATCCATAATAATATGGAATTAATTCTTTATGAGGAAATTCATTAAAATCTTTTGCATTTTTAATTAAATATTCTAAATTATCAATTATTTCAAATGGATTAAAACTAGGTATTGTTGTTGAATATCCAGTTCCAATACCAATTGAACCATTAACTAATATCATCGGAATAATTGGATAAAATACTTCTGGTTCAATTTCTTTACCTTCTTCAATTAAATATTTTAATATACAATCATCTTCTGGTCTAAATATTTTATTAGTAATATCATTTAAATATGTTGTTGGATATCTTCCAGCTGCATGATCTGCACCACCTTCTGCAAAAGAACCAAAAACACCATTTGGATATAATAAATTAATATTATTACTACCAATAAAATCTTGACCCATTCCAAAAATTGCTTCAGTTAATGATGTTTCACCATGTAAATAATTAGTTCTATCAGAAACTTTAGATGCTAAATTTGCAACTTTAATTGATTTATTTTTATATATTTTATTTTCTAACATTGTAAATAATATTTTTCTTTGTGATGGTTTTAATCCATCTTCTATTCTTGGTACACTTCTTATATTATCATCATTTGAAAAATGTTTAAATTCATTATGAATAAAATCAGATATTTTTACTTTTCCATTATTAATTGTTATTACTGTATTTGGATCATATTCACTTAACCATTCTTTTCTTTGATCTGCCCATTTTTCATCAAATGCTAAAATTAATGATTTTTCACTTAATGAAACCTTTTTGACTTCTAATTTTCTTTTATTTTTTACTTTAATATCAACTATTTCATTTTCCCAAATATAAGTAATTAACTTTTTATCAATATCTTTAAAATATCTTGGAATTTCATTCGGCGCACTTGAACCTAAACCTTTATAATATTTAATTGTATATTTATGTGGTTCAGATTTTGGATCATTATACCATTTTTGATATTCTACTTCATTATAAAATATAATATCCTTCTCACCATTTTTATTATTTCCTATTTTTGGTGTTGCAATTTTAATAGGTGTATTCATATATTTACAAAATCCTAATTCTATTAATTCTGGCCATAATGTATGAATAAAATTAACTATTAAACCTCTAATATGATATCCATCTAAATCTTGATCAGTCAAAATTAATATACTACCATAATTTAATTGTTTAATAGTATTTTCATTATATTTTACTTTATCTTTTAATCCTAAAATTTGTTTTAATTTTGTAATTTCTGCATTATTACTTATTTGATCAATTGATGCATTTCTTGTATTTAACATTTTACCTCTTATTGGAAATACACCATAATAATCTGAACCTAATACATCTCTACCAATCATTGCAAAAGATTTAGCTGAATCACCTTCTGTAATCATTAAACTACATTTAATAGATTCATTAGTTCCTTGTAATTTAGCTGGTTCATATTTTTCAACTGCAATCCTTTTATTAGTTTTCTTTCCATCAGTTTTTTTTAATTTACTTTTATTTTTTAATTCAGATATTCCATTTAATGTATCCATAATATCAGTTTCTTTTAATATTTTATTTATAAATATATTAAATTTTGTTGTATCAATAGATATATTTACTATTTCATTATTTGAATTATCAGTTTCACTAATTGGACTATCTAAACTACTAATACTATCTTCATTTTTTTCTATTTTACCTTTAATACATTTAAATTTATTCTTTAACATAAATTTACATTGTGAATCATAACTCGGATTGTCAATATAACAATTCATATAAATACAACAATTATCTCTAATATTTGATAATTGAATATTCTTTTTTATTGTTTCATCTTTAATATTTGTTTTAATCCCATTAAATATTTGTTTTAAAATAAAATCAATATGTGTTCCTCCTTCTACTAAATGATTATTAATAAATGAGATTGATTTTATTTCATCATTAAATGGAATATATGAAAATCCAATTTGTATTTGTTTTGATAAATTTAAATTATAAAATTTACTATCTTTTAATTGATATAATGCAATATAATCATTAAATGAATTAATGTTTAATAATTCATTATTATAATATATATCACATTTTCGTTTAGCATTACAAACATAAGCCATATCATAAACCATTTTTTTAATTAACATCAAAAAATCATTATTCATATTAAAATGAAACATATCTAAATTAGGTTTAAAACTAATACTAACAAAAATATCTTTAGAATTAGTAATTTCTGGTTCTGTTTTTTCTCTCATTGAATTACTAAATGTTTGTTTATATAATTTTTTACCATCAGCACATTTTATTTTAAATTCTGTTGAATAAATATTTGTTAATTTAATACCTAATCCATTAGTTCCATTTGTTATTCTTGCTTTACTTTTATCATAATTTGATGAAGTTAATAAATTACCAAATATTAATTCTGGATTATATACAATATCACCTTCAATAGTTTTAATAAATTCCATTTTACCAGTTTCTTTATTTTTTCTTTTATTTACAATTGGAATACCTTTACTTGAATTATTACATACTTTAATTTTAAATGGGTCTTTTTTAACTTGTATTTTTATTGTATTACATCCTGAATTAGATAAAAAGTGATCAGATGCATTACTAAATGCTTCATCAATAATTTTATATAATCCATCATTACAAATAAATTCCTTTAATATAAATTTATTAGTATTATCATCAAAGATATATTTTTTACATTTATTATTATTAATAGAACCAATATACATATTGGGTTTATCAATAATATGTTCTAATTGTGTTTTTTGTTCATAAATAACATCTTCTTCTTCACTCATGATAATATTTTCAATATTATATTAAAAATATATTATTTATTATAATTATTTTTAATTCAATTTTTTTATAATGGAAAATATTTTAAAAATATATATAATTATAATATATATATCAAATTTATAATATGAAGCTTATTATAAATAAATATTCAATTGTAATAACAGATAATGATAACATTATTTATTTAAATAATACAATAAATTTTAAATCTTATAATAAAATTATAATAAAAAATAATAATTGTAATTTTATTAATAATGATAATTTTATTTATGAAATTTTAAATGATATTAATAAAATAACAATAAGTGAATTAAATAATTTAGAAAATTTAAAAATTATTAATTTAACAAATGTAAATAAAATTATTATCAATAATTGTAATAATTTAAAATTAAATAATATTAATTTAGATAATTTAGATAATTTAAAAGAATTAAGAATTTATTATTAAAAAATAATTTTATTAATAAAATTATTTAAATAAAATATTAAATTTTTATAATCTTAAATATTCTTTTCTAATATTTAATTCATTAACATCCCATTTTTCAATATTACCATTTGGTATTTCTCTAATTAAATATAAAGGGCAAGATTTATTTTGTAATTCTAATGTTGCTAATTGTTCAGGATTATATTTCTTTTTTAATTCTTCTGCATTTTTTAATAAAACAATTGAACCTTTTTCTATTTGTGTTGTTCTTGTACCTAATATTCTAGTAAATTCATATTTAGACATAAAATTATTCGTTATTCTTTCATTATTATTGACAATTCTTTTAATAATATTATTATTATTATTAGTTGTTATAATATCTTCAGAAATTTCTTTATCTTTTTCTTCTTCATTATCTTCTTCAAGATTTTCATTATTTTCATCATCAGTATTATCATCATCAGAATTATATTCATAATTTTCTTCATCAGAATTATCATCTTCATTTTCTTCATTATTTTCTTCTTCATTATCATCTTCATTATCTCCTTCTTCTATTTCTTCATTTTCATCAATATATTCATCACTTTCACCACCATTAATAAAAGATAATTTAGATTTTATTTTTTTTGACATTATTATATAAATTTATATATATTAATATTATTATATTATTATAATTCAATTTTTATTATTAATTTTTTAAATATTAAAAAAATGATTTTAATATAATAATAATTATATATATATATTATAAAATATAAAATAATAAGATAATAATGTCAGATTTGAAATATAAACATTTAAAATTATCTGATTTATATTTTAAATTAATGAATGTAATGTATTATTACCAATATAATTCATTTAATAAACTTATAAATCAAGATATAATGGAATATTTACAAAATACTGATACTACATTTTTTCAAAAGAATGATGAAAATAAAATTATTAGATATTCTTTAGAATTTACTGAAATTCAATGTTCTTTACCTAATACTGATACTATTGCTGAATTATATCCTAGAGAAGCAAGAGATAGTAATTTATCTTATACAGCAGAAATATCAGCTATGGTAAATGAAATTCAAGAAATAACTGATGCAGTAAGTCATATAACACAAAAAACTAAAATTAATAAAGAACCAGTTAAAGTAGTATTAGTAAGAATGCCAATTATGGTAAAAAGTCAATATTGTATTTTAAATAATATTGATAAAGTAATTGACCAACAAAAAGCTAATCAAGAATTAAAAATGGAATGTGATTATGATCCAGGTTGTTATTTTATTATTAATGGTTCTGAAAAAGTTGTTGTATCACAAGAAAAAAGAGTTGTAAATAAACCTGTTATTAGTAAACCAAAAGTTGGTAAACCATATGTTATTAAAATTGATAGTGTTTCACCAATTCACAATGGAATAATGCAAGTAATGAGTTTAAAATATTATCCAAATAATAATTTAATAACATTACATAATCCATTATTTGAAGAATTTAATATTATTATATTATTTAGAGCAATGGGTATAGAAAGTGATAAAGAAATTATTGATATGTGCACTTTAAATAGTCCAGATAATATTAAATTTAAGATGATACAAATTTTATCTAATTGTATTAGAAATTGTATTAACGAAGAAACAGGTGAAAAACTAGATACAAAAGATAAATGTTTAAATTATATGACTCAACAATTAAAGAGTGATAATAGAAAATATTCAACTAATTTAACTATTCAATTACAAGAAAAGAAAATGGAAGTTGATAAAAGAATTAAATATTTATTATTACCTCATATTATTAAATCAACTGGTGAAAAAATTAAATTCATTGGTTATATGGTTTTTAAATTATTAAATTGTTATTTAGGTTATTGGCCTTATGATGATATTGATAGTTTAATTAATAAAAGAATTACATTAGTTGGTGATTTATTTTTAGAATTATTCCAACAAAATTTTAAAAAAACTTTAACTGAATTAAAAAATTCTTTTATTAAATTAAGTAATAATGATGGTAAACCTGTTGATATTACTGCTAATATTTCTAAAACATCTCAGAAAAATCAAAATAAAGCATTTAGCACTGCATTAAGTATTGGTAAATTTATTTCTAAACCTGGTGTTGCTCAACAATTACCTAGATTAACATTTGAACAAGAACAATTATTATTAAGAGAAGTTGTTTCTCCTAGTAAAAGACAAACATCATCTAGATTATACGAACCTAGAATGTTTCATTATACTCAAAATGGTATGTTATGTAGTATGGAAACACCAGAACATAAAGATGTAGGAATGATTAAACATTTAACTATTATTTCAAATTTAACAATTGATCATAAAGAACAAATACCAATTATTAAAGATTTTATTAATAAATATATTCATAATAATATTAATGATATTAGAATATTTTTAAATGGTGATTGGATTGGTGATTGTTATGTTGATGAATTAAATGATATGTTAAATACATTAAAAACAGCTAAATTAAATAATAAATTAGAAAAAACTACTTCAATTTCATATAATGATTTAACAAAAGAAGTATTTATTTGGTGTGATAGTGGTAGATTTGTCAGGCCAGTTATTACAGTAAAAGATAATAAATCTAGTTTAGATAATATTACAATTGAAGAATTAGATAAATATTTAAAAGACCCAAATAAATATTTAGATGATTTTATGATTGAACATCCTGGTATTATTGAATTTATTGATTGTGATGAACAAAATAATTCTTTAATTGCTGTAACACCTAAAGATTTAGAACAAAATAATAAAGTTTTTATTAATGATAATGATGTTGATATTAATAATCATTATAAAGGTATTTTTAAAGTATATGATCATTTAGAAATTCATCCTTCTTTATTATTGGGTGTAAATACTTGTACAGTTCCTTTTGTTAATCATAATAGTGGTGCAAGAACTATTATCCATTATGCACAAGGTAAACAAGGTATGACAGTTTATAATTCAGCACATAAATATAGATTAGATAAAGCATTTTTATTATATCATCCTCATAAACCATTATTATCAACTCATGCAATGAAATATACATATTACGATGTATTAAGCCCTGGAGAAAATATTATTATTGCAATTTCTGCATTTACTGGATTTAATCAAGATGATGGTTTAATTATTAATAAAGGTGCAATTGATAGAGGATTATTTAATGCTTGTTATTTTGATAAATATATTTCAAAATGTAGTAAAAATTCTGCTAATGGTGAAAATGAGAAATTTACTAAACCTAATCCTGAAATTACTACTGATATGATGAGACATGGAAGTTATGATAAATTAAATAAAGATGGTTATGTTCCAGAAGAAACAATTATTAATAATAATGATGTTATTATTGGTAAAATATCTAGTATATCAAATGTTGAAGATAATAATGGTAAAATTTGGAAAGATAATTCACAAACTTATAAACATTATCTTCCTGCTGTTGTTGATAAAGTATGGAATAATTTACATAATATTGAAGGTTATGAAATTAAAAAAGTTAAAGTTAGAACTCCATTAAAACCTATGGTTGGTGATAAATTCTCTACTAAAACAGCTCAAAAAGGAACTATATGTTTAATTTTAAATCCTGAAGACATGCCTTATACTGAAAATGGTATTATTCCTGATATTATTTTCCATCCAACAGGTATTTATAATAGATTAACAATTGGATTTTTATTAGAATTATTATTTGGTAAAGTATCTGCTATTGAAGGCCATAGATTTGATGCAACAGGTTTTGAAAGTTTTAATATTGAACAAATGAGAGATTTATTAACTAAATATGGTTATAGTTCGAGTTGTTGCGAACCAATGTATAATGGAATGACTGGTGAAAAAATGGAAAGTGAAATTTTAATTGCTCCTTTATATTATTTGAGATTGAAACATTTGGTTGCTGATAAAGTCCATGGAAGATTTGAAGGTCCTAAAACTTCTTTAGTTCATCAACCAGCAGATGGTAGAAGTAGAGATGGTGGTTTGAAAATTGGAACTATGGAAAGAGATGTTTTAGTTGCTCATGGTGTTTCATCTTTCTTAAAGGAAAAAATGCTTAATGATTCTGATATGTATTCTACTTATGTATGTGGTAATTGTGGTAGTATTGCAACAAGAGTTAAAAAACCTAATCAATCTAAAAATCCTTCTATTAATGATGTATATATTTGTAATAATTGTAAGAATAATGATAATATACAAAAAGTTGTTATTCCTTATGCTTTAAAATTAACTTTACAAGAATTACAAGCTATGAATATCGGATGTAAATTAGGTTTAGATGATAATGAAAATATGATTTTAATTAAAGATAATGAATGAAAAATAATATTTTTTAATAATATTTTATTTAAATAAAATATTTTTTTTTCAATAATTATTTTAAAAAAATATTATCATACTCTTTTATATAATTATTATCATTATAATTATCTTTATTAGATTCATTATAATATTCATCAATTGCACCTAAACAAATATGTGTCCATAATAAACCATATGTAGAATAAATATTATAATTAAATAAAAATTTATTAGATTTAAAATATTCAATATATTTGTCATCAATAATATTATTATATTTTGATAATATAATAGAATTTAATTTATATATAATATTATCAATATTTAACATTTTATTAATATTATATGTATTTGTATTAATATATGAATTAATATTAAAATTATAATCATGCTTAAAAAAACTAGTAATTGGTAATAATTGATAAATAAAAGTTAATAAATTTATAGCCATAAAATCATTAACTAATGAACGCATATTTAAATAAATGAGTATATTAATATGATTTCTTATAATTAAATATTTGAAAAAATAAGAATTACTTTTATTATTATTTTTATTTATTATTCGAATTAAATTAAAATAAGTAATATTTTTTAATTTATTAATTATAATATTATTTAAATCAATTGAATTATTATTATTATGAATATTAATATTATTAATCATATTATTTTTATTAATAATAATATTATCATTATTTATTTTATTTTTAAAATTATTATAAATATTAAAATTTGTATCATAATAATATTTACAATCATGACTATTTTCATTTTCATATAAAGTTGTTAAACATATTTGATTTAAAGAATCAATATCATTTATATTAATTTGTTGATAAATTTTATGTATAATATATAATGTGATTGCTTTTATAATTCGTGATGGTTCATCTACACCATATGCAAATTCTCCTGGGGTTCCTGATATTCTAAAAATAGGATATTTTGTTAAATATTTGTCTATATCATCTCTTGATAAAAGTAATTTTATACCATTTGATTTAATAATTGAATTTTTACATCCTACCCAAGCAGAAAATCTATAAATATGATCATTTGCTTCACCTGGTGTTCCATCATATTTAAAACCATATATATCTATATTATTAAATAAATTATATTTATTATCTTTAAATGCTTTCATAAAAGTAAAATCTGTTGATAATCCAAAACCTAATCTTGCATCTCTACTATGATATGATTTAAAATTAACTTCATCTTCTATAAATAATGGTAATAATCTCATAATTGTTCCAAATGTTTCATTATGTTTTATTTCTATATGTTTATTATCAATAATATATTTACCTGATAATGGTGTTATATAATAAAATAATTCTACATTAGGTGATGAAAATATATAGTCAAACATTTTTTTATGTATTTGATTTGTTGTTTTTAAATAATAAATTAATATTGAATGATCAATATATATTCTAATAAAATATGTTGGAATATCAACATATTTAAAAAAATTAGTAATTTTATTATTATCTGTATATTTACTTACTTTAATCATATCATCTAAATTTTTTACTGTATTAAAAATATGTAATATCATATTTCTATAATCCCAATCAACTTTATCTAATGTACATTCTAATTTACCAGCAAACATTGAACAACCAAGAATATTTTTTTCTTCATAACTATTAATTCTATTTTCTAATTCTTTACTTTTTATTGTATAATAACATATTGTGCTTCTTGGTTTTCCTTGAACTTTATTTATATCATCTAATTTTTCTGATAACTTATCATTTTCTTTACTATTTTCTAAATATTTTAATTCACTAATTTTTAAATTTGGTTTTAATCTTCTTAACTCTTTTATATTATCTTGAGCTAATTTAATATGATAATCAAAATCTTTAAACATTTTTTTATTTATATATTAATATATTAATATGTAAAAATGATAAAAATATTATAATTAATAATAATATAGATAAAAAATGGTTAAAGAAATTGATAATAAAAAGATTAATAAAACTCGTTCTAATAAAATTAATGATTTTTTTAATTTAACTTTTAATGCTAATTATATTAAAAAATTATTAATTAATGAAGTTAATATAAGAAATTATAATATTACTAAAATTAAATGTATTGAAGATAAAAATAATAAAAAAGAAAATAAAGAAATTAATTCTCCTATTTCTATTACTAATTCTTATATTATTATTACTAAATTTATTGAATTATTAATTACTGATATTATTAAAGAAACAATGCCATTTTGTAATAAAGATATTACTAATACAATTTATATTATGACATTTAATGATATAAAAAATGGAATTAATAATTCAGAATTATTAAAAAGTAATTTTTATTGTCAATTATTAGATTATAATGATAAATATACTTATCAATCTGAAGTAATTAGTTTTGAAGCAATTAAAAATTATGTTTTAACAATTAATAAATGTATTAGATTAGAAAATGATGCTTATCGATTTTTAATTTATTTAATTTATTATAATATTTCATTATTTTTAAAAACATCTTATGAAATTATGAAATGTTTTAATAAAACAAAAATTATTTCTAAAATTATTAATGCTAGTTGGAATATTATGTATAAAGATAAATTTTTAAGTCATTTATTAGTTGAAATGGATATATTAATTAAATTAATTGATGATTATAAAGTTGAAGAAGAAAAGAAATTAGAAGAAAAAAAAATTGAATTATGTAAAGAATATTATAATGAAAATAAAAAATTACCTGATGAAGATGATGTTTATAAAAATTGGAAGATTGGAAAATTTATTATAAATATTAAATTAGGTAAATATGAAGATAAGGAGAAAATTGAAGAAATATTTAAAACTAAAATAGATTTATTTACTGAAGAAGAAAAAAATAAATATTTAAATAAAATAAATAATGAAAAAGATAAAAAATAATTTTTTAATTTTATTAATTATTTAAATAATTAATATATAAATAATGCCAACATTAACTGATATTATTAATAATTGTGAATATTATGCACATGGTGCTAATGGTTTAGTTTATAAATATAAATATAATAATAATTATTTTATTTTAAAAATTATGTTTTTAAATGATAAAATGAATAAAATAAATAAAATAAATATATTTAAATCTATACCAGATAAATATTTTTATGATATTATAGAATGTGAAACAAAAACATATGAATTATTTGATAAAATAAAATGTAAAGATATTAATAATAAAGAAATAATATTTTATCCTAAATTATATCATAGTGGATATATTACAGAAGATAAACATAAAAAAGTATTAATGAATAAATTACCAAATAATATAGTTGAAAGGTTTACAAATCATAAAATATTTTATATTATTACTGATTATTTTGATGCAATACAATTACAAGATTATTTATATAAAAATATAAATATTGAAGAAATACATATTTATTTATTTTATATAATTTATTATTTATATAAAATTAATAAGAAATATATTTATATTAATACTGATATGAATTTAAAAAATATATTATTAATTAAAGATAATGAATATGAAAAAAATAAAATTAAATATCGTAAAATTAAAATAAATAAAAATATTTATAAAATAAAAATATTACAATATAAACCAATTATAATTGATTTTGGACAATCATCATTTATAAATTTAAATATGTATAATAAGTGGTTAAATCATAAATATAATAATATTTCACAATATATAAATATTAATAATAAAATATCTATAATATCAAATTATAATATTATAATAAATATACATATAACATTTACACATTTATTACCAATATTTTATTATGAATGTTTAGTAAAAAATAATTATAATATATTAAATTCATTACTTTCTTATTGTAAAAAAAATAATTTTAATAAATTATATGATTATATTGAATTTATTAAATCATATATTTTAATAGTTGATAAATATAAATTTGAATATAAAAATGAAAAATCAAATACAATAAATTTACTATTATCTATTTTTAATGATGATGATTTGTTTAAATTTATAAATATTTTTAAAGATAAATAATTATTTTTAATAATAAATAAATTAATAATATCTATCAATAAATTTTTGAAATATTTCATATTCAAAATCTCTTATTCCATTTTTTAATGATATTATTACATTAGCATTAATATTATAGCAAGATTTAAAAAATACATCATTACAATATATATTTCTTTCTTCATCATAATAAAAGTCATAAAAATGAGTTAATATATAAATAATTATTTCTTGGTCTTCTTTATTAAAATTTTTTAATTCTTCCATTGATGGAATAATTATTTTTTGAACTATTTCAGGTGGATCTGATAATATTAAATCTATAGCTGGTTCATTATGTGGAAAAAGATAATAATTATTTTTTATTCTTTTAAAAATAAGTTGTTGTGTTTTAGTATTATAATTTATTGGTTCATTATTATTTACTTTGTAAATAATATAATTATCAATAAAATTATTATTAATCATTTTTTTTATTTTAATTATTGAATGTTAATAATTCAATTTTTTATGAATAATAAATATAATTAAATTATTTTTATTTATCTTTATTTATCTTTATTAAATATATAAAAAATGAATAATAATTATGGTGGAAGTATTTACGGGTCCAATAATGGAATTTATGACCCAAATTCTGATTTTTATAAATTTGATAAACATGCAATGATGAAATTTAAACAATTATCTTCTAATAATCATATTAATACTTATGAATATAATCCTAAAATATTAGATTTTGATGGATATGAAAAAATACGTGAAGATGATAAATATCCTTATCATCCTTATACTAAAAATGGTGAGGATAAAATAACAACATCATTAAATATTTGTTTAGGTGAAAATGATAATGATTGTTATGATGTTATACGTAATTTATCATATTATGAACCAGTAGCACGAGCATTTTTTAGTAAGCAAAATGTTAAATTAATGCAATGTAAAATTAAACAAAGTGTTTATAATGAAACAAAAGGGAAAGTTATATTAGAAGAAGATTTAGATGAAAGTGATTTATTAATTGCAATGAGAGCATTATATTTACAAGAAGGACGATTTTTACCAGATAAAGTAGATAAAATAGATCATCAAGTAAAAAGATTAGATTTAAAAGTTATTAATTATATTGTTCCAGATATTATTACTAATATTAAACAACAATATTATTATATTAAAGAAATTAATTCACCAATTAAACCAATTGATAGACCAATTAATGATAGTGTAAAAGGACGTAAATTATTACAATCTACATTCTTAGAATGGAGAAATTAAATAAATTTTAATTATTAATTTTAAATTTAATAATAAATATTTTAAAAATTAATATAATATATATTATTATGAATAAATTACAAGAAATAAAAAATCAAATATTTAAATTAAAAACATATTATAATACTTATAATAATCCAAAATATTATGATGAAATAAATAATATTCAAAATTATTTATTAAATTTAAAATTAGATGATAATGAAAAATATATTTTTTTTAATTTATTATTTGAATATAAAATAAATAAATATTTTAATGTATTGTTTAATGATTTAAAATATAAATATAATTTATTTTCTTATAATAAATCATATGATATTTATGTACATGATTATTTATATTACAAAATATATTATAATTGTGAAATATATTATAATAATATTATATCTATTGATGATAGAATAAAAAAATATCAAATAACAAAATTTAAAAAAACAAAATATATAATTAATGAATTATTAAAAATTAATGATTTTATTGATAATACAGATTTTTTAAATCAAATATTTAATAGTAAAATTATACATTTAAATAATAATGATAAATTTATTTATAATGAATATAATCATACTTATGAAAAACTTAATATAAATAAAAAAATACAATATCCTTTTCCATTAACACAATATTATGATAATAATATAATAAATGTATATCAATGTTGGATAAAATCTGCAATAAATTTTTTTGTTAATAATGGTAATTTTTTACAACAATTTATGATTTTTGATAAAGGACAAAATAATAAAATGGAAATAATAAATATTAATAATGATATAAAAGATAATTTAATATTACAAGATAATAATATTAATTATAATATTTTATCAGATGTAATAGAAACAGAATCTTTAAAAGGAGGTAATAATAATGATATTTATAATTTATTTCAAAATATGTTTATTGATATGAATAAAGACTTAAATATAGAAAATTATTATATATTAATTAAACGATTATTAAATAAAAAATTAAATAATAAATATTATTTAGGAATTCCAGGATATAAAATGTATCCATTTTATGTAATTCAAGATATATTAATGTTATTAGATGATGAATTTACATATAATTGTATTATTGAATATAAAAATAATAATTTTAAAACATATATTTATGATTGTAATATTAATTATTTTTTAGATGATTTAGAATTATTTCATGATAATCAATATTTACAAAATATTAATATTAATGATTTAGATTATAATAAATTAAAAACATATAAAAATAAATTAAATGATTATGATGAAACTGAACATCCTTTTTATAATAATAAATTATCATCAATAAAATTTATTATAAAAGATAATAAATATTATTTTGATGATAATATTTTAAAATATATTCAAAATCTTAAAAATACTCCTAATAATTTATTAATTGCTTGTCCAATTCATGATTTATTAGGTTGTTATTTTTTAAATAATAAAAATAAATTTTGTAAATGGGATTATGATATTATAAAAAATAATATAAAATTTTTATATAATTTATATGATATAAGAATTTTTTATCCATATAATATTGAATATAATAAAATTAATTATTATTTACATTCTTTTATTATTGTTGTTAATAATGAAGATGTTGATACCCATTTTATATATTATAAAGTTGATGTAATGAATAAAAATAAATTAAATATTATAAATCCTGATTTATTAAGATTTGACACACAAAAACATAGATTAAATAATGAAACTATAAATAAATTAGATAATAAACATTTTATAAAAATAGAATATAATAATATTTATAATATTAAAGGAATATTTGATAATTTAAATTATAAAGTTGTATTTTGTTATTATAAAAAAATTATTAATAAATAATATTTATTTATATATTAAATATTATCTAATTCATTTTTAATATCATTAAAATTAAATATTGTATTTAATTCTATCCCATTTTCTAATCCATCAATATAATATTTTATTGATGATATAAAATTATTAAATTCTTCATTTAATAAATAATATTTAAATGTTTCATATAATTCTTTATTTTCTTTTATATTATCTTTTTCATTATAATCTTCATCATTATTAAATTTAAATTTAATAATACATTTTAATTTCATTTTTAATTTATTAATTTTATTTTCTAATATTAATTTAATTTCATTTAATTTATTTATTAATTCTTTTAATTGATTTTCAGTATTAAATTCATAAAATGTTTTATCAATTATATTTATTAAATTAATAATTTCATTTATATCATAATATTTTTCAAATCTATTAATGTTTAATGAAATAATATTTAAATCTTCCATTAATTCATAATGTTTATAATATATTTCATTTATTTTATTATCACATAATTTTATTAAATATTTCAAAATATTATAATTAATTATAATATTTCGTAATTTATTAAATAATTGTTTTGATTTTATAAAATTATCCATTTTTTATTATTATAATAAATTATTATAAAAAAAATCAATTTTTGTATTATTAAAAATCTGATTCATTATTTGAATTATTATATGAATCATCTTCTGAATTATAATCATCATCTGAATCGTAATCAAAATCATCATCTAAATTATTATAAATTGATATTATTGAATTAATGTAATTATTAAAATTTTCATTTAATAAATAATATTTAAATATTTCATATAAATTATCATCTTTTTTTAATACATCATATTCTATATATTCTTCATCATTATCAAATATTGAATATATATTTTTATTTATTTGTTTTTTTATTGAATGCATTTTATTATATATTATTTTTTTTATTGCTTTAAATTCTTTTATTAAATATTTTATTTTATCTCTTAAATTTTTTATTATATTAAAAGATAATTTATAATTTTCTAAATTATTAAAATATTTAATTATTTCTTCTAATAATTTATTAATATTTTTAATATCATAATATTTATCATAATTATTTATATTATTAATATTATTCATTAAATTTATTTTTATATTAGAAATAAAATTATTATCATTTGTTATATCTTTAAAATTAATATTATCATAATTTTTTAATAAATTTTTATATTCTTTTATTAAATGTTTTAATAATTGATAATCATTATATAATTCATTTAAATCTGTTATTAATATATTATTTAAAGATATATTATGTTCTAATTTTTTAAATATATTTTTATCCATATTAATATTATTATAAAATAATATTTATTAAATCATTTTTTTAAATCATAAAAAAATATTATTTTTTATATTTTTTATTGTATTCATCAATTGAATAAAATTTAAAGTAATTTTTTATTGATTCATCATTTGAATCTATAAAATATGTAAAATATGTCCATTTATTATAAAAATTTAAAAATTCATAATTTAATTCTAATAAATTTGTAATACTATAAGTATAAGGAAAAAAATCATCTATAAATATTATATTTTCTTTATTATTTGTAATAATTTTATTAATTTCATTATTTCTATAATCAAATACAATAAGTAATTTATTTTTAATATTACTCAAATTAATAACATTAAATTTATTATTTGTAAAAATTAATAATTTTAAATTTATTAATTTATTAATATTTAATTTAGATATATTATTATTATTACAACATAATAATTCTAAATTTATTAATTTATTAATATTTAAATTAGTTAAATTATTATGATGACAAGATAAACCTATTAAATTTATTAATTTATTAATATTTAAATTAATTAAATTATTATTAGAACAATCTAAATATTTTAAATTTATTAACTCATTTATATTTAAATTATTAATTTCATTTTCAGAACAATTTAAATATTCTAATTTTATTAATTTATTAATATTTAAATTATATAATTCATTTCCATTACATTCTAATAATTCTAAATTAATTAAATTATTAATATTTAATTTTTTTAAATCATTCTCTGAACAATATAATTTTTTTAAATTTATTAAATCATTAATATTTAATTCTTTTAAAGGGTTTCCTGAACAATCTAATAATTCTAATTTAGATAAATTATTTATATTTAATTCTTTTAATATACAATCATCACAATATAATTTTTCTAAATTTATTAAATTATGAACATTTAATTTTTGTAATTCACAATTGTTATTACAATCTAATATTTTTAAATTTATTAAATCTTTTATATTTAATATATTAATTTCATTTTCAGAACAATTTATTTTTTCTAAATTTATTAAATTATTAATATTTAATTTTTCAATATTATTTTCACTACAATATAATTTTTTTAATTTTATTAATTTATTTATATTTAATTTTTTTATTTTATTATATGAACAATTTAAATAAGTTAAATTTATTAAATTATTAATATCTAAATTATCTAAATTATTATCTGAACAATTTAAATGTTGTAAATTTATTAATTCATTTATATTTAAATCATTAATATAATTATTTGAACAATCTAAATAAGTTAAATTTATTAAATTATCAATATTTAATTTATATATTTCTTTATCATAACAAATTAATTTATTGATATTATTATATGTAATTGTTAATTCATCAACATATATTAATAATTCTAATATATTATTATTAAATGTAATATAATTATTTTCAATACATTCATTAATATTATCATCATTAATAATTAATTTAGGTAATTTTTTAAAAATATTATCATAACATTTATAATAATTTAATTTATTTAAATTATCAATATTTAATTTTTTTAATTTATTATTTGAACAATCTAAATAAGTTAAATTTATTAAATTATTAATATCTAAATTTTTAATATAATTAATTGAACAATCTAAATAAGTTAAATTTATTAAATTATTAATATCTAATTTTTTAATAAAATTATTTGAACAATCTAAATAATTTAAATTTGTTAATTCATTAATATTTAATTCTTCAATATAATTACCATTACAAATTAATTTATTAATTTTATTATATTTAATTGTCAATTTATTTACATCTATTAATATTTTTAATGTATTATCATTATATGAAATACATTTAGATTTAATATATTTATTAATATTTTTATTTGTTATAATTAATTCTTCCATAATATTCATAATATATTAAAATATATTATAATAAAAAATATTAAAAAATCATTTTTTTAATTTTAATAAATTATAACTTTTGAATGAGGTTTAATAATTAAATTTATTACATTTAAATATAATAATATTTATAATTTATTTTTATCAACAATATTATTATTTATTTTATTTTCATTTAAATATATTTTATGATATTTTTTAATAAAATTTAATGCATCCATTATTAAATTATTAATATTTTATAATAAATAAAAATATAAAATAAAAAATATATCAATTAATAAATAATTTTAATATATAATATAACATAATATATTAAAAATTATTTGTATTATTTATAATTATTAATTTAATTTATTAATTATAAAATAAATAAAATAAATAAAATTAATGAAAATTACATAAATTAATTTTAGTAAATTCATCAACAATAATTTCTTTATTTGTTAAATTATAAAATTCTTTATTAATATTTAAATTTAAAATATAATTATTCAAAGAATTAAAATATTTTAACTTTTTAAATTTACAAATATCAATAATTTTTAAATTATTTTTTTTAGAACATAATAAATTATTTGAACAATCAATATAATTTATATTATTACAATTAATAATATTTAAATCATTTAATTGATTATTTGAACAAATTATTTTTTCTAATTTATTACAATTTTTGATTAATAAATGTTTAATATTATTATTATTTATATCTAATGTTATTAAAGAATTACAATTATTAATACATAAATATTTAATTTTAGTATTATTAATATCAATATATTTTAAATCATTTAAATTATCAATTATTAATTTTTTTAAATTATTATTATGTAATAAATTATCAATATTATATTTTAATAATACAATATTATTAATATTACATAATATTATTTGATATAATATTGAAGGTTTAATAATAATATTATATAAATTATTATAATAATTAATTTTATTAATAATAAAAAGATTATTTAAATATTCTAATTGTTTAAAATTATTAACTTTAATTTCACATTTAAATTTATTATAAATATAATAATCTAATTTATCATTTAAATTATTATTAATATTATAAAAACTATTATATAATTTATTTAAAATTAAATTAATATCATTATAATTATATTTAGTATCATTAATTTTATTAATAATATTTAAATTATAATTATTATTATTAAAATTATTATTTTCATTAAAAAATTCAGGAATATTAATATATTTATTATTATTAACTTTAATAGATTTTTCAATTTTAACATTAGAAGATTCTAATTTTAATTTTGGAGAATATTTAATAGGTATAAAATCCTTAATATTATCAATATTAATTAAATTAAAATCCATATTTTATAATATTTATAAAAGATATATTATAATAATTATAATATGAATTTCATTTTTTTATATTTTATTTATTTAAATAAATAAAATTTTTTATTTTCTATTATTATTTTTATTTAATGTTTAGCAAAGATATAAACAACACCATTTGTAGAAATAAATGACATAGCTTCATTTTTATCAATAGCAGAAATAGGTTCTAATTTAGCTCCAGTATTATCATAAACAATACCAGCTTTAGAAGGATTATAATAATAAACTTGTGAATCATCAAAGATAATAGCAGAAGTATTACCAGCAATGCTAATATCATCAACTTTAATTGATTCAGTCAAAACACAAGATCTTAAGCTGAAAACATCACCATTAATATTAATATCTTCATTAGCATAAACTGGTCTTTGGTTCAATTTTTGAGTATCAGAGAAAATATAAGGTAATGAATTAACCATGTAATTACCTTTATAACCAAATTGATCATGTCTGTTCATTAATCTTTCTTCAATATCACGAGATTTATATTCATCATCAATTTGGATAGTATTATAATTTCTATTAACATAGAAGAAAATAACACCTTCAGATTTAATAATCTTTTGTTCATATGAAACAGGAGTCATATTAGAAGATTTAGAGAACCATTGAGATGAAGTCAAATTATCAGACAAATGGATATCATAATTAACTGAATCATCAGTTGGTAATCTAACATTGATAATAGAAACGATATTAACCAATTTCTTATTTTCAACAGTCTTTTGTTTGAATAAATGATCATCAAACATTTTATATCTATCTTCAGTCTTGATAATTCTAACAACTGATGGTTTGAATGAGAAAGCATTCAAAATTCTTCTTAAAACATTACCACAATCTTGAGTGAATGCCATATCAGGAGCATCAAAGATATTAACTGGATATTTAGTAATTAATTTATTAAATTCATTATTATCAAATTTAAAGTATTTACCAGTTCTTAAGTAAATAATACCTTCCCAGATTTTAGCTTGGAGTTTTGCACGAATATACAAATCTTCAAATGGAGTCATTTTAGAATAAGCCAATTGATTTTTATCAGTTGCAATATCTTCATACAAAATTCTATTTGGATAATCCTTAATTGGTCTTCCAGTGTATAATGAATTAACAATACCAGCAATGTTAGTCATAACAAATCTTTCTTCAATAGCTTCAATCTTAGGAATAAACATAGCAGCCAAAATAGGATGGACATAATTTAAATTATCATCATAATGTTCATCATATTTACCAGTCAAAGCAGGATAATCACAAGAATGATAAGTCAAAGATTGAACTTTAACTTTTTGGTTCAAAGTTAATAATTGTTGATAGAAAGTAAGAATCTTCTTTAAGTATGTTTCATCAGAAGCAGAATATGCTAAACTGACAGGCTTTTTAACTTCATAACCTAAAGCTTTACCCATAGGTGTTTGTTCTTCAATGAAGAATTCATTATTATATTTACCAACATTATCACGTTTAATCAAATTCATGAATAAATGGAATTCAGGATCAGACAAATGATACTTTTGAGCATATTGTTGTGCTTTCTTGATAATCTTTGGTAAATCTAAATATTGGTATTTAGATAATAATCTTTCTTTAAACAATCTGGCATGTTTATCAATGGCTTCATATCTCTTAGTGAAATATTTATAAGCCTTTCTAACAAGCTTATCATTGTCTTTATACAAATCTTTAAGCTTCTTTAAGATATCTTGTTCTTTTAAGATATCTTCACTTTTGAACAAACTATTAACTAATGATTCTGCTTTACCAGAAACATCAGAGCGACTATCGTCAACATATTTTTTAACTTGGATCTTTCTAGACATGTTTATAAGTTAAGATTTTTAATTTATATTATAAAATCATAAAAAAAAATATTTATATTAAAATAAATATTATCAGTAAAAAATAAAAAATATATTTTTTATTTATTTTTTTATTATTCAATTGATGGAAATAAATAACTATACATTTTTTTACTTAATTTTAATTCATTATTTGATAATTTATTTATTTTTAATATCTTTTCTATTAATTGAATATTTAAATTATATGTTTTTATTAAATCTTTTGTTATTTTTGTTATTTTTATTCTATTTATATTTATTGAATTTTGTGATGATTTTGTTATTAAATAATATATTAATTCATTTAAATATATATAATATGTAATATCTATTAAATTAATATTCTCATATATTGTATCTATTTGTTTAGTATTTATTCTTTGTATTGATGATTTATTCATATCTATTGGATATTTTATAAATGGATTAAATGGATATTTTGTTTCTAATAATGTTAAATAATATGAAGGTAATATACATGAAAAAAATCCATATATTTTATTTAAATCCCATTTTTGATAATTAAATATATATGTATCATATAAATTACTATATACAAAACATTTAGATAATTTTAATGTTATTTTATTTAAATATTTCATTTTAGTTTTATCATTTTTATAATCATTTTCATATTGAATAACTTTATTCATATATTGTTCTTCCATAACTAAAGGATTGTTTGTTTTATCATGATTAAATAATTCATAACTTTCATTTAATCCATTAAATTTTGTTAATAATTTATAATTTGTTTGAATTAATGAATCTTTATTATTATTCATTATTGAATCTTTTTTAAATTCTTCCATATTTTTTATTGTTATTATATTATCTTCACAATATGTATTTAATAAATCATATAATAATGTATTTACTTTATTTAAATTATAATTACTTAATTCTATAATTAAATCTATAATTTTATTTTTTGTTTTATCAATAATATTATTATCTTTAAAATTATATTTAATATAATTTGTTATTTCTTTTGTTGATAATTGATTAATACTTATTGAATATGTTTTCTTTTTTAATATATTTAATAATTTACTATGTGATGAATCTAATACTAATATAATTGGATATATATTATTATTACAATTAACAATTTCTTTTATTACTTCTTTATAATTATGAAAATTATAAATATTATTTTGATTTATTATCATTATTTTTTGTTTATCATCTGTATCAAATGTTAATTGATTAAAATATTGATATAAAAATATTGTATAATTATTATTTTTTAATAATAAATCTAATTCTGTTTGTTTTATATAATACAATTTATATTGATTTAAATTATTAAATGCTGTATCAATAATTATATTCTTTTGTATTTCATCATCACCATATAATAATAAAATATTCATCATATCTTTTTTATTTTTCTTTTTATTATTTGTCATAAATACATTTATCCAATCTTTTATTTGTTGAATATTTTCATTCATTTTTTTACAAATAATATATAATTTAATATAATTTAATTTATTTATTAATAATTCATTTTTTTATCTTTTTTTTATTTATTTATTTTTTTATAATTTTTTTTTATAATATTCTATTTTTTAATAATATAATATATAATATAAAATGAGTTTGTTAAAGTGTTTAATTTATGGTTTGATTATTGCCATTTTGGTAATTATCATTATTAAATTATTTTCTTCTGTAAAAGAAAACTTTGATGAAGTTATTAAGAATGATGCTGAAGATGATAAAATGCCCGCTCCAGCTGATGTCGAATTAAATAAAGATGAAAAGGTTAATACTGAAATTCAAGTTATTCCTGAAGAAAAAGGTGTAATTTCTTCTGTTATTGATACTGTTAAAGATAAATTAACTTCTAAAGATAAAGTTGAAGAACCTGTTCCTGCTACTCAACCTGATGATAAACAAGAAGATATTCAAATTTTACCTAAATTTATGGATACTGTTTCTTCTACTGTTATGGATGCTCCTAAAATGATTCCTGAAAATGCTTATTCTCCTTGGGCTAATGTTTATATGAATGATGATGGTGATTCTTCTTTTATGATTGATTTAGGTGATGGCCCAGATAATAAAGATGGTGGTTCTGGTAGATTCTCAGAACGTTCCCCTGCTTGCTGTTCTGCTCAATATCCCATTCCTTTCCAAGTTAAAGTTAATGATAAAATTATGAAAAATAAGGATAATTATGTACCAAATCCTTATATGGGTAATAATAATTGGGAAAATGCTGGTTGTACATGTATGACTAGAGAAAACGCTATTAAATTGGCTAAAAGAGGTTATAATGCTTAAATATTAAATTATTTTAATAATATTTTTAAATATATTATTTACATAAATATTTTTTTATGTTTATTGAATAATAAATAACATATAAAATATATTGTATTTTTTATTTTCTCTTTCATTATTTTACAATAATATATTATTAATATATATTTCTATAATTTAAAAAATAATTTTATTATATAATATAAATAATAATGTCTCAAAATGTTCAATATATGAATTATTTAGATTATTTAATTAGAGTTGAAAATCAACAATTAATTACTGATAAATTAAAAGTTAATAATATTATTGCTAATAATACTGATATTAATATTGAAGGTAATATTAAATCTAATAATGATATTGATTGTAATAATTTAAATGCTACAAATAGTATTAATATTAAAAATAATAATACAACTAAATTTACTATTGATAGTAATGGTAATATAACATCTAATAATATTACTTCTTCTGGTAATATATCATCAACTGGAATTAATATATCAAAAAATTCAACAAATTATTTATCAACTGATTCAAATGGTAATATTAAAATTAAAGGATTAACTTTTAATAGTAATAATCCAAATTATATTTTAACATCATCAACACAATCTACTAATGATAATGAAGATAAAATTATTACTACTAAAAAATATGTTGAAGATAATTATATTAATAAATCTTCTGGTGATTTGGTTGGTCAATTTTATAAAGTTGGTGATGATATTAAAGGTGAAATATTTAATGATTATGACAATAATAAAGCAAAAGGTTTATATTCTCATGCATGTGGTCAAAATACATGTGCTGATCAAAATAATATGTTCGTTTGTGGTCAATATAATATATATAATGAAAATGAACCTATTTTAAATGAAAATAAATTATTTGTTGTTGGTAATGGTTCAGATGATAATAATAGAAATGATGCATTTGTTGTTTATAATACTGGTAAAGCATATGCAAAAGTATTTTCAACTATTGGTTCAGATTATGCTGAATTATTTGAAGTATATGATGAAACAATACCAATTAAAGATTATGAATATAAATTTATTACTTTAAAAGGTGATAAGGCTAAAATTGCTAATCATGATGATTATATTTTAGGTGTTTATTCTTCACAACCTGCTATATTAGGTAATAGTCCAATTAATAATTTTAAAAATAAATATATTCCTGTTGGTTTAATTGGTAAATTAATTGTATATGATTATGGTAAATGTAATGTTGATGATTTTTGTAAAGTAGGATTTAATGGTTGTGCTATACCTTATGATAAATATATTGATAATGATATTTCACATTACAGAGTTATTAAACGATATGATGAAAATAAAATTGTTATCATTTTTAAATAAAAATAATTTATTAAAATAAATTATTAAAAAATTATTTAAACATAATTAAGATTTTATTATTATCAATTCTTTTCATAACTCTATAATGTGGTACATCACCATCTGATTTATTATATGGAATTGCACAACCATCTTTATCAACTTTACAATAAGAATTAGCTTTACAAGTATTATTATCAATAACAACTAAACGACCTAATAAACCAACTTGGATATTCTTTTTATCATTTAATTCATCTAAATTATAATTACCAATAATACCTGGTTTTAATGAATAAACACCTAAAATATAATCATCTTCATTAGATGCAATTTTAACTTTATCATCAATTAAAGTAATAAATTTATATTCATAATCTTTAATAGGTATTGATTCATCATATACTTCAAATAATTCTGCATAATCTGCATTTTGTGTTGTAAATACTGGACTGTATGTTTTACCATCTTGTGATATTTTTAATAATGTATTTGGTGTTGAATTATTATCTTGAAATTCAACAAAATCATTTCTTAAACTTGTTGTTGGATCAGTATAATTATTAAATGACATTTTAATATTATTTGTATTTGATATATTTGTTTTATATGCGCTTATACCTCCATTTGCATAAATAATATTAGCAAATGTATTTACTCCTGCAAATGCATTTGCAGATGATAATTTAGCATATATAGCATCTGTGTAACCTTGAGTAGTTAATTTATCATTATTTGAAGAACCTGAAGCAATTACTACACTAGATACTGAATTACTTCCTCCTAATGTTAATGATTCATTATATGGAATAAATAAACCATTATTTGCAGTAATTAAACCTGCAGATTCTATTGTTCCAGTTGTTGAAATATTATTTGTTGTCAATGTATCTTTTTTAGTTGTATGATCACTTTCTAATGTTGTTTTTTCATTAAAACCTAATGTAATAGTTGATTTATTATTTGTGGTATCAATTGAATATGGTTTAATATTATTAACATTAACAGTATTATTAATTTTAATTATATTATTTTTACCATTTATAATAGTTTCATCTGTTATATTACCATATGTTAATGATGTTGGACTTGTTGAAGTATAATTAACTATATTTTTTTCTCCTGTTGTTTGTATAATATTTGATTTAATTGTTCCTGATGTAATTGTTTGTGTTGAATCAGTTAATTTAGCATATGTAACATCATTATAACCTTGTGTTGTTAATTTTTTATCTTTATCTGATGAACTAGTTGATGTTCCAATTAATATATTTGAAACATAATTTGTTCCATCTAATGATAATCGGCCATTTGTTGTACTATTTCCAATAGTTAATTTTGGTATTGATCCTGATTTTGTTGAATTAATTTTTACTTCTCCAGAATTATATACTTCAAATGCATCACTTAAATGATTTGATGATTCACCATTACCAATAATAAAAAAACGATTAATAATATTATCACGTACACCATCATTTGTATTATAACGTCCGAATGTAGTCATACAACAACTATTTGCAGTTATATATTCACCATGTGCAAATGAACATAATCCAGATGCAGTTGTAAATCGACCGCTTGCATGTGAAAAATAACCTGATGCATGATTATTTATATAATCATTAAATCTTTCACCTTTTAATTCATTTGATACATAATATTTTTGTCCTACTGCATCACTACTATTAAGTTTAGTATCTAATAAATGATCTATTTTTAAACCAGTATATAAATTAGTATCTGAACCTGTAGTTCCTGAACTAGTAATAACTGATGAAATTTCTGGTGCAGAACTTCCACCAATTTTAATTTGATTTGTTATTATACCATTTGTATCATTAATATTAACAGATGAAGAAGCAGTTTTTATTGTTGTTGATATAATCATGTTTGATGTAATTTCTTGTGATGTATCTGATAATTTAGCATATGTTTTTTCTGTAAATCCTTTTGATGTAATAATATTATTATCTGCAATAGATGGTGTAACTGTTTTTATACTTGTTATAGATTTATTATCTAATGTAATTCCATTTTCATTTATTTTAACCTTAGGATTATTATTATCAACTGATTTATATTCACCTATAAATGTCCCTTTAAATTCTGAAGATCCACCAGATATTGCACTTGATATAGCATTATTTACAGCACTTTTAGTTAAAATAGTTTTATTATCAGTATTTCCATTTGTTTCAATTGTATCAATTTCTTTATTATTTAAAATAAGTTTATGAGTATTAATAAAATCTAAACTATCCATTATTATATTAATTATATAATAAAATATTATATTTTATTTAATTTAAATTAAATAACTTATATTATTTAAAAATATTTTAAGAATAATATCAAAATAATAATTGTAATTATTTTATATGTAGCTCTAAATTTGGAATCAAATGTTATCCAATAAATAAATTGTTTCATTAATGAATAAATTAATAATCCAATTATTGAAACAATAATTATTACAATTAAATCATTTGTATTAAATTCTATCATCTTTATTATTATTTATATTATATATTATTTTTATAAAAAAATAATATTTTAAATAATTATTTTAAAAAAATCTTAAAACAACCATCAAAACAATAATTGTAATTACTTTATAAGTTGCTCTATATCCTGAACTAAAAGTTAGCCAATAAATAAATTGTTTCATTAATGAATAAATTAATAAACCAATAATGAAAACAATAACCAATTTAACATATGCCTTAATAGTGCCTTGTTCTAATGTATCCTCAAATAAACCCATTATTTAATATTTTTATATATTATAATAATAAAAAAAATATTATTATATTAATAAAATAAAAAAATTAATAAACAAAATTTTTATGATTTAATAAACAATCAATATTCCCAATTATTGATATTAATTCTTCATTAATATTTTTTGCATTTTTCTTTTTATTATATTCTTCTATATATTTATTTATAATTGTTAATTCTTCCATATTTATATTATTAATTTTATTAAATTTTAAATTTTTTATTTTTGTTAATTTCATATAATTATTTATTTTATTAATATTATTTGTTATATCTTTTTCATTATAATAATTATATATATCATATGAATTATCAAAGATTTTTTTATAATATATTGGTAAAAATACATCATATTCATATTTAAAATATTTCTTAATATTATTACAATAAATTTTATCTGTTATTCTTGTTGGGGGATAAATTAATACATTATATTTTATTTTCATATCAAATAAATCAAATATATTATCCGTTTTTATTTCATTCATTTCTTTAAACATTTTTATCGAATTATCATAAATATAATTATAATAATGTTCTATTGATGTATTTGATATTATTTCTATTGTATTATCAGTTGATAATATATAATCCATAATAATTTGAATAAATTGACCTAATTTTGTTAATTTATCTATTTGTAAATTATGACATTTTTTATTATTAATATTATAATATATTTTATGAATATCAAATAAATCTTCTAATATTAAATTATTACCTTTATTATAGGACATTAATAAACTCATATAATATAAATTATCATTATCTAATACATTTTTAATATCATTTTTATTATATAATAAATAATCATTAATAATATTTATTGATGTAATATTATTAATAAAATTATTAATTTCTTTTTCATCTGCTTTTAATAAAGTTTGTTTATTATCAAATGGTATTAACCAAGTTAAAGGATTATTAATATATTCTAAATAATTATCTTTAAAATCCTTTGGTAATGAATGATTTGTATAAATATAATTAAAATCCATTTATTTTTTATGTTATTTATATTATTTATAATTAAAAAAATGATTTTTAATTATAAATTAATTCATAATTATAAAAGTTTTATATTATAATTTATAAAATGCATAAAATTCCTCATTGTGAATATGATCAACATTGTGATCAATATAATATTATTACAATTAATAATGAAACAATATCTTCATTGATTGATGAAGATATTATTAAATTAAAAAATAAAATATTAACAATTAAAGAAGAAGTTAATATTATTTATATTGATAATTTAGATATTAATTATATTATATGTAATGATAATGATAATACTGATTTAGTAGTTTCAAATTGTAATAATTTATTAAAAATTAAATGTTGTAATAATAATTTAGGTAATTTAGAATTAGAAAATGTAAATAATTTAAAATATTTAAAATGTAATACTAATACTGATTTAGAATATTTTATTTTAGGTAATGCAATATTATCTTTAGAATATTTAAGTTGTTCGAATTGTGATATAAAAAATGATATGGATTTTAATGAATTAATAAATTTAAAATATTTAAATGTTTCTTATAATAAAATAAAAAATTTAAATTTAAATGATTTAGTAAATTTAGAAGAATTAAATTGTAGTTGTAATAGAATTGAAGAATTAAAAATTAATTCTAACAAATTAAGAAATTTAAATTGTAATTGGAATGAATTAAATTCTTTAGATATTAATAATTTAACATCTTTATTACATTTAGAATGTCAAGGAAATAATTTTAAAACATTATCTTTTAATTTAGATAATTTATTATATTTAGATATTAAAAATAATAATAAATTAGAAGAAATTAATTTAAATTGTAAAATGTTAAAAACTTTTAAATGTAATCCAAAAAAAATAATTAATATTAATTTAATAAACAATTTACAATTTTTAAATATATTTAATGATAATATGGATAAAATTATTATTAAAGTTGAAAAGGATAATAAATTTATTGATGAATATAAAAAGAAGAATTATAAAATTGAATATTTAAATTAATCATTAAATTAATAAAATTGATTTTTTAATATATAATAATTTATTTATAATATTATTGTTATAAATATGAAATACTTATTAATTGTTGAATCACCTAATAAAATTAAAACATTAGAAAATATATTAAAAAATGAAAAAGATGATTATAAAGTTATTGCATCTGCTGGACATATATTAGAATTAGATAATGAAAGTGGAACGGATAATATGGGTTTTGATATTGAAGATAATTTTGAACCTCATTATGTTAATATTAAAGATAAAAGTAAAATTATTAGTAATATTAAAAAAACTTATAAAGAATATAAACCAGATAAAGTATTATTAGGTGGAGATATAGATTTTGAAGGAACATTTATTAATTGGAGTATAAAACATATTTTAAAATTATCTGATGATGATTATAGAACAGTTGAATTTATTGCATTAACTAAAGAAGATGTTTTAAAAGCATTAAAACAAAATACTAAAATTAATGAAAATCATTTAAAAGCACAACAAACAAGAGCAATATTAGATAAATTATGTGGATTTACTTTATCACCTAGATTATATAAAGCATTAGGGAATAATTTATCTGCTGGAAGAGTGCAAAGTATAGTAGTTAAATTAATAATTGATAAAGAAAATGAAATTAATGAATTTATGAATAATGAAGAAAATAATTATTATTCAATTAATGGAAAGTTTAATATTAATGATAATATTATTGATGGAGTTTATAATAATAATAAACTTAATAAAACATTATTAAATAAATTTCAAAAAAATCCTTATTATATTAAAGATAAGGAATATGATACAAAAGAAATAAAACCACCTAAACCATTTAATACACCAACATTACAACAAGAAATAAATAAAAGGTTTGGTATATCAAGTAAAAATTCTATGAAAATATTACAATCATTATTTGAAAAAGGTTATATTACATATCATAGGACAACATCAATAACATTATCAGAAGAATGTAAAAATATGTGTAAAGAATTTATTTTAGATAAATATGGTAAAGAATATTATGAAGAAAGAAATTATAAAGATAAAAGTGATAATTCAGAAAATTCACATGAAGCAATACGATATACTAAAAATAATAATAATTTAGATGTATTATCAGATTTAGAAAAGAAAATATATTTATTAATTATGAATAATACATTAAAATCACAAATGAAAAATAAAATTGTTGAAGAAATTATTATTGAATATAATAATAATAAATTAGATGATAATTTTAAATCTATTATTAAATATACTAAATTTAAAGGATTTAGTATTATAGATAAAAATGAAGAAGATGATAAAGATAAAGAATTATATGATATAATTGATAAATTAGATGAAGATGAAGAAAATGAATTAATAATGGAAAGTATTAATTGTATTGAAAAATATAATAATCCACCAGCTAGATATACAGAAGCAACATTAATAAATAAATTATCACCAAAGAATTTAAATATTGGTAGGCCATCAACATATGCATCAATAATAGATAAAATACAAAAACGAGAATATGTAAAAATAGATGATATAAAAGGAAAACCAAAAGATACAATAAATTATATTATAACATCAAATGAAATAAAAGAAGAAAAAAGTGTATTTAACATTGGTGAAGAACATAAAAAATTTATTCCAACAGAATTAGGAATTAAAATAAATGATTTATTAAATAAAAATTGTAAAAATATTATGGATTATCATTTTACAGCTGATTTAGAAAATAAATTAGATTTAATTGCATCTAAAACAACAACAAAAGATAAAGTTTTAAATGATTTTTATAAGGAATTTAAAGAAGAATTAAATGAATTAGATAAAGATATTAATAAAATGAAAAAAGGAAATGTTATAGGTCAAAAAGATGATAAAGATATAACATTAAAACATGGAAAATATGGAAGATATATAAATTGGAATGGAAAGAATTATAAATTTGATGAATCATTAGAAATAAATGAAGAAAATATTAATAAGGTAATAAATGGAGAAGATAAAAAAACAATAAAATATAAAGGAAAAGATATTGAAATTAAAAATGGTAAATTTGGATTATATTTTACTTATAATAAAAAAAATTATTCATTAAAAGATTATAATAAAGATGATATAACTAAAGATATTATTGATGAAATAATAAATAAAAAAAATTCAAATATATTAAAGAAAATTGGTAAATATGAAATTATAAATGGACCTTATGGAGCATATTTTAAATTTGGCAAAAGAAATATATCATTAAATGGTAAAAATATTGATGAATTAACTGAAGAAGATTTAAAAGAATTAATTGATAAACCAATTACTAAGAAAAAATATTATAAAAAAAAATAAAATTATTTTATTTAAATAAAATAATAATAAAAAAATTATTCTTCTCTTTTTCTTTTTAAAGTATTATATTGTTTTTGACATTTGATAATAAAATTACTATAATTAGTAATTCCATTCTCATTTTTCAATATTTCATTATTAGCTTGTTGAGTTATAAAAACTAAATCATCTAAATAATGTTGTGATATTGATCTAGTTGTATTTGTCTTAATTGGTGATTTAGGATATTCATTAAAATTAATACAAAATGTTTCATCTAAATCACAATTTTGATCTGCCTGTAATTCTTCAATACTATTATAAAATTTCATTTTAAAAAAGATTTTTTTTATTAATAATTAATATTAATTATAAATAAATTTAATTATCAATTTTTTTATTTTTTCTTTTTTATTTTTGAAATTTCATCATAAGAAGTTTCAATAATATTATTTTTATCAAATGTATTAAAAATTAATAATTTATCATAATCATTTTCATCATAATTTTCATTATTAATTATTTCATCATCATCTGCATAATATAAATATTCATCTAATTTTTTAATATAATTAATATTAATAATATTATCTATTTGAAACTTATTAGTATTATTAATATATTGACAATTTAAAACAATACCTTTTTTATTATTTTTTAAATCAATAAAATTATTACTATGAAAAATACTCATATCACAATCAATATAATATATTAATTTATTATAATCAAAATCTCTATAAATATTATAATTCCATTCATTAGTTATATTTATTTCTTTATTATTATTATCTTTAAAATTATAATGTCCACACATTACAATAGGTTTAACTTTATTAATAAATTGTTGAAATAATGATGGATTATTCATTTTCATCAAATGAGGATTACCTAAATTAGTAGTTAATTTATTATTAACACAATGAATAATTATAGAATTTAATTTTTTAAAATTAAAACTATAATCTTTCATATTCATGTATAATTTACAATATTCCTTAAATTTGTCATCAATATTAATTAAATTATAATTAAAATTATTATTTTTATCTTGATTTTCAATATGAAAATGACAATATAAAATATTTCTTTGTTTATTATAATAATAACATTTAAAATCATTTAAAATTTTATTTTTAATACATAAAGGATATTCGTCAAAACTTGATATTTCATGATTACCAACAATATATTTTACTTCCATATATCTTTCTAAACATAATAATAATTTATAAGTCATCATCATAGAAATTAAAACTAATCTATTAGGTGAATTTAACATAATATTTCCAAATTTATAAATATCTTTATTATTAAACATTAATTTACCATCATCATCTAATAATAATTTATCATCTTTATTAAATTTATTTAGTTTTATTAAATCATAAATCATTTTTCTTAATGAACGGAAATTATATGGATCGTAAATATCACCTAATATAATTAATCTTTTATTATGTAATTTTCTTAAATTATCATTTTTAATAAATTTAAAAACATTATTTTCATTCATAATAATATCATAATGTTTAATAATTGATGAATTAATTGAAACAAAAGGCAAAACCTCTTCTTTGAAGGGGATAAATCCCCTTGAAACATAATTTATTTCAGGTATTTTTTTAATACAATCATTATAAATTGTATATTTATCTATTTTAAATCTTAATTCTGTTTTTAAATAATCATTTAAAACATTTAAAATAGATGTAAAATCTCCATGAGTATCCGATAATATAATTTCTTCTTTATTATCATCAATAATATTATTTGGATTTAATAATTCCATTTTTTATTATAATAATATTTAATAATTTATAATTCAATTTTTTTTATATTATTTATTTAAATAAATAATATTAGATTTTTTATTAATATATTTTATTAAATTATTATATTTAAGCTTGTACTGTGATTGTTTCAGAGATAGCTTCAGTTTCAGATTCATTAGCTTCAACAGTAATTTCAATACCAGTTGATTGTGTAGTAATTGTTGGAAGTGTGCCAACAAGTTTATAACCAGCTTTAGAAGCAGTTAATTTAATTTCAGTACCTGCTGTTTGTTCTTCAAAAGTAGCAGAGAAAGTTAAATTATCAGTAGTAGTCATTTCAGTAGCTTCAGCATCACCAATCTTAATAGTAAATTTCAAATCATCAGTTGGTTCTGGTGGTTCAGGTCCAGGTTTTTCAGATTTAGTAATAGTGAATTTAGGAATATTCTTTTTATCTGTAACAGATTTAGCTTTACCAGAAACAGTAACTTTACCACCTTCTTCACAAGTGATAGGATTTTCTGGATCGACAGTAACTTCAATGTACATTTCTTCTTCTTCTTCTTCAGAAGCAGCAGCAGCAGCAGTAGTATCTTCTTCACCTTCACCTTCAGCAGCAGGTTTAGGTAATCTAATGAAGCAACCTTCAATTGTAGTAGCTTCACCGAAAGTAACACCTTCGATTTCAACAGTATAAGTTTCATCTAACAAGGTAGCTTTAACAGATTTAGGTTCAGCACCTTCACCGAGAGTAACTTCAACATCAACTTTCTTTTCAACTTCAGTATCGACAGTCATAGCCAAAGCAATCAAGGCTTCTCTCAATTGGTTAATTTGTTTTTGTAATGAATAAAGCATTTTGTTAGCTTCAGTAATTCTATCTCTATTAACAGGGTTTTGTTTAAAGATAGCAAAATGATCCAAAGGGAAATCAACAGCTTGATAAACTGTAGTATAAGTTTTATCTTTACCTCTATGGAAAGTAAAAGGAACGGGTTGAGGAATTTGAGGAATTTCAGAAGACATCTTAAACTTTGTTTAACTCTTTTAAACTATTTTATATATTAATAATAAAAATAAAAATTATATCAATAAAAATTATAATAGAAAAAAAATTTATATATTTTTTCATTTTATTTATTTTATTATATATCATAAATAATATTAAATGATTTTATATTAAATGGTTTTTCACTTAATGATAAAACATTTGATAAATCAATTACAATATTATCTGGTTTAATACAATATAATAATTCAAATTCTTTATCATTAATAGTAATTTTTATATTACTATTTAATTCAATTACTTTATTTGTATTATAAGTTATAATAATTTTATTTGTTTTATTTGATAATGTAATATTAGGTATTTGTAATATAATATTTTTACCAAATTTATATAAATTCATGTTTACATCCATATTATATAACATATCATCGATTGTTTGAATTGATAATTTATTAATTATTGTTCTAAAACCATTTTTTATAAATTTAATATCATCAGTATAATTATTAATAATACTTAATATATTATCTACCATATTATTTAATTGATTATTAATATCATATGTTAAACCTTTAATATCATTATTATATTTATTAATAAAATTATCTCTAATTTTATTAAATTCATCATTATAATTTTTAATACTATCAGAATATTTATTATTAATTATTTTACTTAATTGTTCAGTAATAAATAATTCAGATGATTCTTTAATATTTTTTAATACCTCATCACTTTCATCTTTAAATTTAGTATTTATACGTAATATTTCTTTATTAAATTCTTTTCTAAATAATGTTAATATTTTAATTTCACTTACTTTATTTAATCTTTCATCTGTTATTTTAAATAAATCATTATGTTTATTTATTATTGTTGTATTATCATTTATATTTTTATTTATTGTTTTTAATTTATTTTCTATATTATTATATGAATTACTTAATTCATTGATTTTATTATTATCTATTTTTATTTGATTTAATGAATTTAAATTATTTGTATGATTTGTTAAAAGTTTTTCATTATTAGTTAATGTTTCATTTATTGATTTTATATTTTCATTTATATTATTAATATTTTTATCTATATTTATTATTTTATATTCATTAATATTTGTTAATAATGTTTTATGTTGTTTTAATAAATCATCTTGGTTTTTAATTATTTTATTATTATTATCTAAATCAGTAATAATAGAATTAATTTGTTTACTTAATTTATTAACATCTAAACATAAATTATTATATTTTGTTAAATTATTTTGTAATGAATTATTATTTTTATCTAAATTTTTATTAGTATCATCTAATTTATTTAATAATTCTTTATTAATTTCATTAATTTTTTCATTTAATTCATTATTATTTTTATTAATATTTGTTAATTCTGATTTATTTAATTTTGTTTCATTAAATTTTGTAATTGTATTATTCATATCAATTAAAGATATAGATTGTGCAGATAATGATTTTGTAAATTCATTTATTTTATTATTAAAATCTAATATTTTATTTTCTATATTATATTTACTTGATAATAAATCTTTTATTGATGTATTTAATGAAATTAATCTTTTATTATATACATCCATTGTATTATTCAATTCATAAAATTCATCTTTTTTACAATAATTATTTAATTCCATTTTATTTATTTTTTCATCATTTAATTTTTTAATATCATTAGAATTATCATATATTGTTGATGAATGTAATAAAATAGTTTTTGTTAAATTATCAATTTTACTTTCAATATTATTATATTTAATATTTAAATCATTAAATTTTAATATAAAATCATTATAATTATTTGAAATATTTTTTAATGTATTTTTAATATCATTAATTTCATTTTCATAATTTAATTTATTATCCATATTTAAAAATTAAATATTTATATATTTAATAATATTAAATTAATTTACTTAAAAATCATATAAAAATGTGAAGATTTTTATATAATATAATTTATTATTATTATATATTATTTTAAATAAAAATGAGTAAATTTATTTTAAGTGATAATGATGGCGAGCCATTAAATATTACTGATAAATTAAATAATAATGACCCTTATGATCTTTATAAACCTTATATTACTAATAAAAATAATAATTATGTATATAATTCTCATGTTCCCATAGGATATTATAAATCTGAAAAAAAAAATGATCCATTTGTTGAAGAAAAATTAATAGATGAAAATATATATAATGAATTTCAAAATTATATTCAAAAAATGAGAGAATATAATAATAATATGAAAAAATTAATTGATAAAAGAGAAAATGAATTAAATGAAATATATGAAAAACAAAATAAACAAAATAAATTAAATGAAAAATTAAATGTTAATAATGATATTATTAAATTTATGGATAAACAAAATAAAGAATTTAAACATAATGAAAATTCTAAATTAGATATGTATGATTTTAATGAAAATTTTAAAAATATTAATGATAATAAATCAAATAATATTAAAAATAATAATACTAAAAATAATAATGAAAATTCAATTAATTTAAATTATATTAAAGATAAAAGAATTAAAGATATTGATAATGTATTTAATAATATTAAAAAAGAAAATATAGATTTTACAAATATTAATATTGAACAAGATAAAGATGAATTAAATTATAATGATGATGAATTAAATAAATATGAAATAAATGATACACCAATTAAAAATGAAAAATTATATAAATATGAATTAACAACTAATTATTTAACTAAAATATTACAAACAATTAATCATCTGGATAGTATTCATAATCATTTAAGAATTAATGTTTTAGATGTTAATAAAAATGAAATGTTTTTAGAATTAGAATTTGATAAATTTACTTATATTAAACAAGATTATATTTATAATAAAATTATTAATTATGTTTATTCATATAATAATAAAAATAATGTTTCTCCTATATTAAAAGATATTAAATTTAATATTATTTCTGTTATTAATGGTTATTTTATGTAAAATAATAATTATTAATATTAATATTAATAATATATTTTTTATTATGCATTTTAATTTTGATATATTAATAAATTTTTTTAATTATACTTTTGATATATATAATATAATATCATTTATATTATGTTTATCTATATTATATCATGAATATTTAAAATATAAAATAAATAATTATACAAAAATATTTTTATTTTCATTTATATCATTAATATCATTATTATTAATATATTTTTATCCATTAAAAACTTATAATATATTAAAAATCATTTTACAAATATATAAAATATTTCATATTATATTTTTATCAATTAATTTAACTTTAATGATGAAATATAAATTTTATGATAAAAAAAGTTATATTTCAAATAATAATATTTCAAATAATAATATTTTTAATAATAATGATAATAATAAACTTAAAATTGAATAATATAAAAAAATGAAAATTATAATAATATTATATTTATATATAATATTTAATAATAAATAATATATAATGTCAGGTTATATAGTTTGTCCTACATGTGGAAGAGTATTAGCCGATAAATATTTACCATATGAAGAAGGATTATTAGAAATAAATGAAAAAAAGATATCCCAAGAAGAAAAAGAAAAAGAAATTATTAAATTAATGGATAGTTTAGAAATACCAAAAGAAAGATATTGTTGTAGAATGAGAATAGCAACACAAATTGATTTATATCGTGTTATTAAATAAATTTTAATTATTTTATTTAAATAAAATAACAAATTAATTAATATTATTATCAATATATTTTTCATCTAAAATAATATAATTAATTTATTAATTATTGATTCAAAATTTATAAATAATAAAAATAAAATATTATTATATCTTAATAATTAATTTATTATTTTTTTTACATTTAATAATATTATCATTTATATTTATATTTATATTTATATTCATAATCTGAATTTGATTCATAATCTGATTCTGATTCATAATATGATTCTGATTCATAATATGATTCTGATTCATAATCTGATTCTGATTCATAATCTGAATCTGTTTCATAATCTGAATTAGAATTATAATTAATATTATATTTTGAATTATAATATTTATTATTATTATTTATTTTTTTATTAATTATATTATATATTGATAATTGAATTTGAATATAATATTTATAATAATTTATTTGTAAATATCCATTACAATAATAATTATAATCTCCAATTATTATTTTTGGATATTTATTATAAAAAGATGTTAAATATTTATTATTTTCATAAATATTAAATTTATAACTATTATTTATACATTTTTTTATATCTTCTTTTTTTTGTATAAATAATTTAATATAAATATTTGAATTAAATATTGAATTTAAATTTAAAATATTTTTTAAATTTGATTTATAATTATCTGAAAATTTCATTTCAAATAAATTTGTTAATTCACTTTTTAAATATTGTTCTTCAGTTATTATATTTGTAATATAAAATATTGGTTCATATCTTAAATAATTATCTAATTGATATTTTATATTACCTTCACAAATAATTATATCATTTATATTTAATATATTGTTGCTATTACATATCATAAAAATTTTATTATTATTATCATTTAAATCAATTATTTTTATTTTATTATTTGAATATTTATTTATAACTTTTCCTTTTATTTTTAATTTTAAATTTTTAATTAATTCATTTATTTCTTCTGTTTTATTATTAAAATATTCATATAATTTAATTACAGGTATAATATTCATATTAAAATAATATAATTAATTAAAATAATATAATTAATTAAAATAATATAATTAATTAAAAATAATTATATTTCAATTTTTTTTATTAATTTTATTCATTAAAATATATCATTTTTTTCTAAATTAATATATATTTTTTTATTTTTTAATAACCAAAAAAAAAGATATTGTTATAGAATAAGAATATCAACACAAATTGATTTATATAAGGTTATTAAATAAATTAAGTTTTTTTATTATTTTATTTAAATAAAATAATAATTAATAATATATAATAATGTCTGAAGAATATATTATAATTGGAGATATACACGGAGATATAACAATTTTATTTAATATAATAAATAATATATTTCATATTGATATAAATAAAGATAATTTAAATGATATAAATAAAATAATTAATTCTAATAAAATTATTGTATTATTAGGTGATATTTTTGATTCAAGAAATGAAAAACAATATGATATAAAATATTATGATTATAATATTATAAATAATAAATCTTATAATAAAAATAGTTTTGAAAATTATAAAGATAATGAATTTATAAATTGTTTAAATATAATTAAATTATTAAAAGAAAAATTAAAAGATAAATTAATATTAATATTAGGTAATCATGATATAAGATATTATAAACAATATGATTTAGCAAAAATAAATAATATTAATGATAATAATATTATAAATGAAATAAAAGAATATTTAATATTTATAAAAAATAATTTTATTATGTATTATTCAATAAAAAATATTATATTTAATCATTATTATAATTTTAATAATAATAATATTATTACAGATGATTTAAATAAATTAATAAATTATTTAAATCAAATAATAGAATATAATAATTTTATTAATAATTTACTATTAACTGTATATAAAGTTAAAAATATTAATGAATTAAAAGAAAAAGAAATTAATTATATTTTAGATTTTATAATAGAAAATAAAGAAGAAAAAAATATTAATAAATTATTATATAATTATATTAATGGTAATATAATTAATTCTAATAAATTAAAATCATTTAATATATTTTCAATATTTAATAAATTATTAAAAAATAATATATCAAATATTATATTAAAATATAATTATATTAAATTATTCAATGATAAAATTAAAGAAATTAGTAAATTAATAGAAAAAACAAGTAATAATGATTTTAATATAAAATATAATGATACAATAATTAATAATAATAATATAATTTTTATTAAAGGGCATGAAAAACAAAATGATAATTTTAATAAGAAAAAAAATATATATTTGGATAATAGAATGAGTAAATATAAATATAACGATTGCAAATGTTTATATGATAATTGTAATATTATATATTTATTAATATTAATTAATGAAAATAATATTAATTTAATTAAATACAATAATTTTAAAAATGTATATTCAATTTAATATAAAATAGATGAATTATTTATAATTAATGATATTAATTTTTCATTTTATAATAATTATTGTTTTTATAATAATAATATTATTAATAATTATCATTATGATTTAAATAATATTAAAGAAATAATAAATAATGACATTAATAATATTAAACAAAAAATAAATTTAATAGATAATAATAATTTATTTATTAATCATAAATTATTAAATAATATATATAATATTAATAAAAAATTGAATATACATAATATTATTATAAAATATAAAGAAAATAAAATAATGGATGAAGATAATAAATATTATAATTATATTTATGATAATAATTTAAATATTATTGGAAAAATTAAAATTAATAAATTATTATTAGAACAACAAATAGGAGGAAAATATTTATTTGATGAAATAGAAGATAATTATTATAAATTTATTTCATATAATGAAAATGAATATATTATTGGTAAAGATAATTATAAAACATATATTAATAAATGTATTAATAATTATTATTATTTAAATCTTAATTTTAAATCATATGATAAAATTGACCATAAAAATGAAATATTTGAATTTAATAATAATAATTATAAATTAATAGTTTATTATATGTATTTAATGATTTATAATTATTTATTAACCAATGAAGATTTTATAAATTATAACAAAAATTATAATAATATTTATAATTCTAATAATATTATTAATATTAGAATGTATAATATTTGTTATTCAGTTGAAGATTTAATTGATAGAAAATTAAATTTTTCAAATATTTTATATATTATATGTTGTATTCAATCATCTATTAAAGAATATTTAATTAATTATAAATTAATATATTTATGTTATGATATTATGAGATATGTAAAATTAAAAGATGATTTATTGGTTAAAAAATTAAATTATAATGAATTATACAATAAATTATTAAATAAAATAAGATTTTTTAATAAACAAAAAAATCCTCCTATTTTTGTATTAAATAATATTTATAAAAAATATGAAGATAAATTTGATAATAATGATTTTGAATTAAAATATATTACACAAATTAATATTTATTGTTTATATTATATTTATAAATTAAATATATCTGATGAATTAAATAATGAAATTAAAATATTTTTAAATCTTAATAATTAAAATATTTTCTTTATAATATTTTAATTCATTATTTAATATCTTTAATTTGTGATTTTATTTTTAAAAATAAAATAATTAATTAAATAAATTTATTATTTTCTTTGTAAATCTTTAAAATCCATATAAATATAACGATTAGGATTTTGTGGGTCATTTATTTCATAATAATTTTTTAATAAATCGCTTATATTATCACAAATGTTAATGTATTTATCATTTCGAAATATTTCAATTAACATTTTTTTAATATGAATACCTTTATATTCATAATCTGTATAATTATTAAGATTATTATAAAATATATCTCTAAAATCAATATATTTCATTTGTTCAGAATTAATAAATTCTTCAATAATATTTAAAAGTTCTTCATTAGTATAATTTACATTCATTTTTAATATTAAAAATTAATATAAAATAAAAAAAATAATATTTAATTTTTCAATTTTTTAATTATTTTATTTAAATAAAATAATATTATTTATTCTTCATTTTGTTCTTCTTTATCAAATTTAACATTAAATATTTCTTCAATAATTAATTTTAATGTTTTACTATGACCATTTTTAAGATTATCTATAAAATTACCAATATTAAAATCTTTATATTTTTCTTTTTGTTTTGGTAATCTTTTATTTATTTCATAAAATTCTTTACAAAAAAATATTTTTTCATCATCTGTTAATATTGTTCTTTCTTTTTCTATCTTACAATTAAATATTTCTTCTATTTTTTCTTTTAAATTATTATTATTATCTTTTTTTAACCAACCAATATATTGTCCAATTTTCCATTTTTTATATATTTCTTTGCATTTTGGTAATCTCTTATTTACATTATAAAATTCTTTACATAATTTTATTTTTTCTTCATCTGTTAATATTGTTCTTTCTTTTTCTATCTTACAATTAAATATTTCTTCTATTTTTTTTTTTAAATGATTATTATAATTATCTGTTATTCCATGAATAAAATTTCCAATATTCCAACCTTTATATACATCTTTATTTTTTGGTAATCTATTAAATTCATTATAAAATTCTTCACATAATTTTATTTTATCTTCATCTGATATTAATTTTATTTCTTTTATTTTTTCTATTTTTTTATTAAATATTTTTTCTATTTTATTTTTAACATTTTGATTTTTATTATCTTTTAAATTTCGTATAAAAGAACCTATTTTCCAATTTTTATATTCTTCATTATATGTTGGTAATCTATTAAATTCATTATAAAATTCTTCACATAATTTAATTTTCTCTTTATTAGTCATTATTTTTATTTTTTCTATTTTACAATTAAAAATTTCTTCTATTTTATTTTTTAATCTGTTATAATGTCCATCTTTTATTTGTTCAATAAATCCACCAATATTATAATTTTTATATATTGTATTTCTTTTTGGTAATTGATGAAAAATAATATAATATTCTTTACATAAATTTATTAATTCATTATCTGATAATTTATTTTTTTCTAATTTACAATTAAAAATTTCTTCTATTTTTTCTTTTAAATCTTTATTATATCCATTCTTTAAATTATATATAAAATTATAAATATTAAATTCTTCATATATTTCATTTGTTTTTGGTAATCTATTAAATTCATTATAAAATTTTTTACATAATTTTATTTTATCTTCATCAGATAATAATATTCTTTCTTTTTCTATTTTACATTTAAATATTTCTTCTATTTTTTCTTTTAAATGATTATTTTGACCTGATTTTAAACCTTGAATAAAACTTCTAATTTTCCATCCTTTATATTCTTCATTATTATTTGGTAATCTATGAAATTCATTATAAAATTCTTCACATAATTTTATTTTATCTTCATCTGATATTAATTTAATTTCTTTATTTTTTTCTATTTTACAATTAAAAATTTCTTCTATTTTTTCTTTTAAATTATTACGAAATCCAATTTTTAAATGATATATAAATGAACCAATATTAAAATTATTATAAATTTCTTTATCTTTTGGTAATCTATGATATTTATTATAAAAATTTTCACATAATTTTATTATATCTTCATTTGATAATTGTTTTTTACTTTCTAATTGGCATTTAAATATATTTTCTATTTTATTTTTCAAACTATTATTATTTATTTTTTTTAAACTAAATATAAAATTACCTATTTTCCAATTTTTATATATTTCTTTACTTTTTGGCAATCTCTTAAACTCATCATAAAATTCTTGACATAATTTTATTTTTTCTTCATCATTAGGATTTATTTTACTAATTACATTTTCTATAATAATAGTTTTAATATCTTCTTCATTAAATTCATCTTTAATATTTTCATCTTCATTTAATTCTTCTTTTTCAATATCTTCTTTAATATTAAAATCTTCTTTACAATATTTAATATGTTTAAATACATTAACCCCATTAAATTTAATATCCATAAATTTATTACAATAATTATTTATTTTATTTAAATATTTATCATAATTACAATTATCCAATGAATCAGTAAAAAATATTAAATTAGAATTATTTTTATTAATTGATTTCCTCATTATTCTTCCTAAACATTGAATAATTGATATTACACTATTCCTATCATCATAAAAATAACAAGTATCAACATTTGGTATATCAATTCCTTCACATATGGTATTAACAGAAAAAACAACTCTTAATTTACCATCATATAATTTCTTTAATATTTCTTTTCTTTTTCTTTTATCAATATCACTACTTAAATAGTCAGAAGGAATATTATATTTATTAAATAATTTACTTAATTTTTGTATTTTATCAATTCTATTACAATAAATTAATATTCTTTTATATTCTGGATGGATTTGTAAAGTTTTAATAATATTAATATCTGATATTTGAGGAATTTGATGAATAACAATATTAAAATCATTAATAATATTATCTTCAATTGCTTTATCCATACTATAATAATAAGTCATTTCTTTATTAATAAACAATAAAGTTGCAGAGAAATAAAATTTAATACAATCTTTATTATTAATATCATCATAAATTAATTTATTAGTATTAATTTGTTCTAAATTATCTCCATTATTATCAATAAAATTTTCTTTTTCTTTTTCAATTGCTTTTTTATATTTCTTACTTTCTTTCATCCATCTTAATATATGATGTGCTTCGTCAATAATAATATAATCAAAATTTATTTGTTTAACATAATCATAACTATCATAAACACAAACATATATATTATTATCATCAAACTTTTTATTTGTATTAGTCCAACATTCATTAATATTAATTTTATTTTTCTTAAAATTATCTTTATATTGTTCTGCTAATAAAATATTTGGAACTAATATTAAAACTTTTTTATTAATATTAATTGAAAATAATTCAATAATATAAGTTTTACCAGATGCACAAGGTAAATTAAAATAATTATCTTTTTCTTTTGTATTATTCATAATATTTAATAATTCTTCTTGATGTTTGTATAATTCTTTAATTTCTATTTCTTTTTTCTCTTTAGGTATTTTATCAATTAAATTATTTTTAATATTTAACAATTTTGAAATATCATAATATTTATTATTAATCATATTATTAAAAACAATATCAATTTCATTATATAAATCTTTTAATAATGATTTATCTAATTTATTAAAAAATTCATTATAAGAATTATGAATATAATTTTTAATTTCTTCATCTTTAATTTCTTCATAAATTAAATCATCAAAAATATTATTACTAAATTTAACTTCTTGAGAGTGAATAAGATAAAATTTAAAATTAATTTTTTGTTCATATTTTATTTTTTGTAATTTAAGAATATTTTTAAAAAATGTTCCTAAAATATGATCAGAAATATATTTATTTTTTGAATAAAATTTAACTTGATATATTTTATTATTATTTACATCAATACAATCAATCCCATTATCTGTAAATGATAAATTATATTTTTCTTTATATTCAAATGAAACATCATTATACATTAAACAATCATTTTTAATACAATTTATTAATTCTAATATGGTTCCTTTATTTTTCCAAACAATATATTCATCATCCTTATTAAATAGATTTTCAAAGGTTAAAATTAATTGATTATTATAATCCATTAAATTTATAAAAATAATATTATAAATAAAATAATCATTTTTTTATTTAATTAAATTATTGTTAATATTATATTTTTTAATAATTATATATTATATAAAAATTTAAAAGTAAAAAATGACCAATTACAAAATGAAAATTTAACATTTCTAAAAATGATTTTTTAATAAATAAATAATATAATATAAATAAAAGATATTAATAAAATATATAATATATAAATGGTGAATTTTAAATTAATTCATAATTATATTAAACAATTATTTTTACATTATAAATATAATACATATATTAAAAATATAGATGAAATAAAATCAAAATTATTAAATTTAACATTAAATAATAAAGAAAAATATATATTTTTAAATATTTTATTAGATTTTAATATTAATAATTTTGATAATAATTTATTTAATAATTTAATTAAAAATACAAATTTAGAATTAATTTATAATAAGGATATTAATAATGAATATGATGATATAATACATTTATATTTATATTATAAAATATATGATAAATATAATAATTATGTCTTAAATTCAAATAATACAAATAATTTTATACAAAAACAAAATGATATTTATAAAAATGAATTAATAACTATAAATAATTTTATAGAAAATAATAATATTTTTGATATTATAAAAAATATAAAAATATTATATTTTGATAAAGTAAATAATTATAATGAAATAAATATAAATAAAATTGATATTTATAAAAAAACAGGATATCCTTTTAAATTATCTAAATTTTTAGATTATCAAGAAGATAAAGATTTAATAATATTAAATTCATATCAATGTTATTTTAAATCTGCTTTAAATTTTTTTATTAATAATAGTAATTTTATTAAACAATTAGAAAATAATAAAATTACATCTAAAAAAATAATTCATGAATATGATAAATATGATCCATCTTCTGATATTATAGATAGTTTAAAAGGTGGAAAATATGAAGAAATATATGAAAAATTTCAAAATATATTTACTAATTTATATATCAATAAACATTATGATATTAATAATAATGAAATTAATAATATTTATTTATCAATTAGAACATTATTAAGTAAAGAATTAAATAATAAATATGATATGGGTTTCCCTGGATATAAAATATATCCTTTTTATGTTATTCAAGATATATTATTATTATTAAATGATAATTTTACTAAAAATTGTTTAATTGAATATAAAAATAGAATAATATTAAATAATAAAGATGAAGATTATAAAAATTATAATTTAAATGATAAAAAATATTCATATATTTATTATTGTAATGAAAATTGTTTTTTATATGATTTAATATTATTTCATAATTTAAATTTAATAGATAATAAATATAATGAAGAATTTTTAGATTATAAAAAAATAATTAATTATAATTATAAATATTCTGGTGATGAAGAATATGAAAGTAAATTTATTAATAGTGAAATCATTAAATTACCTTTTAAATTAATTAATAATGTATATCATTATAGAAATAATATAAAAGAATATTTAATTAATATTAATAATACACCAGAAAATTTATTAATTGCATGTCCAATACATGATATAACAAGTATTTATATGTTAAATAATAAAATTAAATTATTTAATTATGATTATATTAATATTAAAAATAAAATAAATTTAATAAAAAATAATTATAATATTAATATTATTTATCCTTATATTATTCCATTAAATGATAAAAATTATAAATTACATTCTTTTATTGTTGAAGTATCAGTTGACCCTTTAAATTCTCATTTTGTATATTATAAAGTTAATGGAAAAAGTTTAATTAGATTTGATTTAATTAAAAGAACATTAAATAAAGAAAATATTAATAATTTTAAACCTTATATACAAAATGAATTTAATAATTTATATAATGATGATTATATTATTGATAATTTAAATTATAAAGTTGTTTTTTGTTATTATAGATTAATTAATTAATAATTATTTATAAATAATAATTTTAAATTTATTATTAAATTAATATATAATAAAAATATGGAAGATATAAAACATAAAAAAGTTATTAAAGGTGGATTACCTATTAATGAAAATAATAATGAAAATAATAATGAATATGAAAGATTATTTCAAAATGCACAAATTAAAAATGGACAATGTGCCCCAAATGTTGAATTTTCAGGTAATTCTTGTTATCCTTTAGAAGTTATTGAAGAAATGTTTGATTTATATTATAATGATAGTGAAAGAAATAACAAAGATGATAAAGTTAAAATATCATTTAACAATAATACAGTTGAAGTATCATTAAAAGATTTAAAAGAAAAAGAAATATATATTAATTATATTAATGATTTAAAAAAAGATGATAAGCAATATAAAACATTTTTAGTTAATTTATTAAGTCAAATAATGATTTTAGATAAAAATAAAGTTAATAATAATAAAAAAAATAAACCTAGAAATATGCAAAAACATTATAATTGGTTATTAATTCCCAGCTTTAAAGCATTAAGAAATAATAAAGATTTAAAAGAATTATATTTTAATACTAATAAATCAAATAATAATAAATTGATTAATACACAAAAAGTTTTAAAACAATATTTTAGACCTTTTGGACCAAGTAATAATAATAATTGGTTATCTAATTTTAATATTGAAGAAGTTTTAAAACAATATGAACAAAAGTATCCTGATTTTATTATGTTAGGCGCAGTTCCTAGAGATTTTAAAACAATAGAATATTGTAAAGAAGATTATACAAAAGAACATATTATAGATTTAATAAAAAAAGGTAAAAGGAGGTTTGGAAGTGTATTTAATTTAGATTTATCATATCAATCAGGTAGTCATTGGGTATCAATGTTTATTAATATAAATAAAGGACAAATATATTATATTGATTCAGTTGGTAAAAAACCACAAGATGAATTTGTTGAACTTATGGATTTATTTGAAGAAATAATTAAATCAATTAATAAAAATATTAAAATAGATAAAAGAATTGGAACAATGGATCATCAACATAAAAATACTGAATGTGGTGTTTATTCTATATTTTTTATTGTAAGTTTATTAAATGGTAAATCTTTTGATTATCTTAATAAAAAACGAACACCTGATGAACTTGTACAAAAATATAGAAAAGTATTTTTTAATGAAGATGATTAATTTATTTTATTTTAATAAAATAAATTTAATTTTTACCTATATTTACATAACCTGTATTAACATTATTATTAATATGAGTTAATTTTTTATTTATAACAAAGAAATCAATAATATCTTGTATTTTTTTAATATTATCATCAGTAAATTCATTATTTAAAATAGTTTTATCTGATGGTAAATTAAATTTATTATGATAAGCATATAACATTAAAAAGTTATCAAAATAAGATACAAAAAATGGTAAATAATATAATAAATAATCTTTTTTAAAATAATTAATATCAAATTTTTGCATTGGTTTATTAATTAATGAATTGTTAGATATAAAATATTTAGTTAAATTGTATAGTAATGTATTATTATATCGTGTCACAGTTGATACAATATTTTCTTTTTTTAAAGATAAATAATTTGTTAAATGATGTAAAATATTATTATCATTTATTTTAAAATCATTTAATATATTTTCATGTATTGAATAAATAATTTTATCAAATTTAAGTAATTTATTTATATCATATACATTATTTATTATAAGTTCATCAATATTATTTATAATATATTCTTCACCAAAATTTAATTTAACATTATTTGATAATTGATATATAAATAATAATAAATGTATTCGTGTTTTATAATCTAATAATGAACAATATGTAAAATATAATGCAATTAAATATACATTACCTTTAAAATTTTTAATTTTATCATTATAAATATCTTTTAATGAATTATTATATGAAAAATTTGTATCATAATTTGATAGAGAATAATTTTTCATATTCATATAATTAAATGTATATAATAATGTAAAATATAAATTTTTATAAAATATTTTATCATCATTATTATATTGAATATTATTTTCAATATTATTTTTATAATATTTAATTAATTCTAATTGTATTTTATGTCGAATGATATATAATAATAATTTTTGATTTGATATATCTGTAACATCTAAATCACTTGGATCATTATCTTCATATATAATATTTGGTGTCATATTATATTGTATAATATTATTTATTATATCAATATATTTTTTATTAATCATTTCATGATAATAATTTAGATTTTCAAAACTATCATTATTACTACTATATATATTGATAATAAATTTATAAATATTTTCTATTAAATTGTATATATTTATATTATGTATATTTTTAAAAAATATATATTTGTCATGATTACTACCTAATATATGTATATCATTTAATATATTTTTATTTTTTGTTTTATCTATTATTCTATCATTATTTTTAATAATACCTTTATTATTATAATAATATTTACATTTACTATTATCTTTAATATATGTATTATTATAATTATGTTTTTTCCTATATTCTTTACTATTATTATCATATGTAGGATTATTATTAGGATCATATAAGGGTTCATAACAAATTTGATCTAATGAGTTAATATTATTTAAAATATTATCATTTTTATCAAATTGTTCATTAATTTTTCTAATAATATATATCATAATAGGTTTAACAATTCTTGATATTTCATCAACACCATAAGAAAAATCAGTTAATTCACCTGTTAATCTATATGGATTAGGATATATTTGTAAATATTCTACTAAATCATCTGAATTTAATAATAATTGTATTCCATGTGAATTTATTATTGGCTTTTTACATCCTAATTGTGCAATATAACGAAATACATTATTTTGAGTTTCTGAATCTGTATTATGATATGGTATTGCATAAATATCCTCATTATATAAATTAATACTATTATCAAACATTCTCATATTCTTATAAAATTTATTTATTAAATTATCTTTAAATAATTTTATAAATAATAAATCATTTATCTTACCAAATGGTGTTCTACAATCTCTAGAATGATATGTTTTAAATTTTACTGGGTCTTGTACAAATAATGGCATTAATCGCATAATAGTTCCAAATGTATTATTATGATGTATTTTACATGTTTTATTTTCATTTATTTCATAACTACCTGATAATAATGATATATAATAATAAATTTCTACAACTGGTGAAGTAAAAATATATTCAAGTATTTTTTTATGAGTTTCATTTGTTGTATATAAATAATAATATAATACTAAATGATCAATATATAATCTTATAACATATTTATCTAAATCTAAATATTTTAAATAATTAACAATTTCATTATCATTTTGTGATTTTGATATTTCATATAAATCATTTATTGTTTTTATTGATTTAAATAAATTAGCGAACATATATCTAGAATCATTAAATTCTATTTTTGTTGGATCATCAATTTCCATATCTTTAAGAAATAAAGAACAACCAATAATATTTATTTCTGATAGATTATTTATTCTTTTATTAATATTATTATTCCTAATTAATGAATAACATATTATACTATTTTTATCTACTGCATTTAATTTATCTTTATTAAATTCATATACTTCACTTTGTTTTTCATTATTTAATGAATCTACTAAACATTGAATTTTTGATATTGTAAATTGATTTGGATATTTTGTATTTAATGATTTTAATAATTTATAAGCTATATTATAATGATTTTCCATTTATTGTTTATTTTATATATTATACTTATTTTATTTAAATAAAATAAAAAAATATATAATCTTATTTTATTAATAATTTAAATGATATATCTTTAACATTAGAATCTTGATAATCATTTTGTTTTAATATTATTTGTAATGTTTTTATTGTTATTGGATTTTCAAATATTTTATTAACTATTGCTGGTAAGTTTTCAATATTAAATATATTAAATATTTCATCATTTATTATCATATGAATAATATAATGTTTATTTATATTTATATTATTTTCTCCTGTATAATCTATTTGATTTTCATATATTGGATTAATAAAACCAAATAAATATAATATACTTGTTTGTTCATCATTATTTATTGTAAATACATCATTATTTTTTGATATAATAGTTAATTTATTATTATTTATTATAAATTCATATTCTAATATATTATTTTTTAACCAATTCATTAATTTATCTAATGAATAATATCCTTCTGGTATAATATAAGTTTTATTATTTAAAATTAATTTATTATTAATATTAACATTATAATTATTATCAGTAAAATTAAAATCAAATAATTGAATACTTTTAACCGTTTTATTTATTAATAATGTATCTTTATTATTAATTTGTAAATTCATTTTATTATTATAATCAATTTCTATATTATTATATTTAACATTTTCATCAAATGATACTTTTTTATTATTTTGGTTATTATTAATATTTTGATTATTATTTAATTGATTAATATTTTGATTATTATTTAATTGATTAATATTTTGATTATTATTTAATTGATTAATATTTTGATTATTATTTAATTGATTAATATTTTGATTATTATTTAATTGATTAATATTTTGATTATTA